>JAABUS010000332.1_pt1 | contig 121924 bp, 51 predicted proteins | sample 5560161 | NCBI WGS metagenome assembly JAABUS01 (sample SAMN10711885, study PRJNA513376) | rock metagenome | isolation source: Antarctica rocks | place: Antarctica: Victoria Land, Trio Nunatak nord | collected 2016-01-04
TGTGGAAAGGCCGTTGCAACGCCATTCAAATGAAGCAATTCTTATATGTCTTTTCAGCAGTATCTAACATAAAATTCCTCAGAGCGCTTTCTCTAGACATTATTCCCAGCTTAGAAGAACCCGCTGCTTCGTTCCTCCTGGTAATGCACTTACGGCATGCTATTATTCGACTAAGCTGAAGCCTGTGGCTTCGGTACCGCCGCCCCACCCTCTATCTTGCAACTATATGTGCTCGCCCCCAGCCAATTTGAACCCCTTAGCGGGTTCACTCGGGTACTGACGACCTGGACCTGATCCGCAATCTGCAGAACCCCAGACGCATCGACACATCCGCGGCCACGGGCGCTGTATGCATGTACCGCACAACTAGGATCCAAGCATTTGGTCGTTGAACTTCTGCTACTCCCACTCTCCAGATCATTCCCGCCGACTTTTTCATCCTTGATTGAGTCGCTTCGGTCACTCACTTGGATGTGGCCACTTTGTGTCTTTGGCCGGAAGTGGACCTGAGAGGGTCTGTATTTTCTTGGATCTAGATGGCTTTTTGGGGAGGTGGAGGATGCGGCGAAGTACCTCTCAACGCTTCGGAAGAGTTGATGTGTTGCTGGCATGCAAGCAACAATTATGCCGATGTTTTGTTCGAGGCTAGTAGATTATCTTAGACTAAGTGTGATTGAGGGGAATAGACCGAGGGAGGAGGAAGAAGTTGTCTCACCGTGCACAGATGGCTACAGGAACGAGGTCAACTGAGGAAAGTTGTTAGATTTCTGACGAGCATTAAACATTGGCAGCGGTAAGACACTCACAAGTAAAATTATTACTTTCGAAGTCCGATACCACGAACACTGTTCTAGTGATAGCGGCAACGGCGGTGCTATAAGGATTGTTAGTTGAGATTCAAACCTTTCCGTGAGGGATCTGTTCTTACAGAAGGCCAAGCGCCAGCATGATGAACAGACATATTTTGTCCCTCCTTTTCACTTGCAAGTTCCGAAGAAACACGAGCGGCAGGAGAACGCAAAGTATGTCCATTATAGCTGCAAAAGCTGGCTTCGTGTAAGCTATGGTGATGCGAAACGAATGGGTTCAGGGTCACTTACCGCCTTGTACCTGGGCTATAACGGCCACGTTGGACTGCCCGAAGCAATGTGCATGGACATCTTTGTTCCACAGACCTTGCAATGGTATACATTCAAAGGTAAAGGCCAGGCAGGTGGCCAACGAAATCGCCGTGAACAACCCAATGAATCCATATATCCACCTGCAATAGGATTTCCGATCGGCCGGTACGAGTCTTAAAATAAACAGACAGACAGAGATCCGGACGAGCAAGGTCCCCATTATGTTGAGCACGATCGCTACTGTCGTAAGTAGCATAACATTATCTATTTGAGGGCGTTGCAAATACTGAATGCTACGTCCAAAGCCATCGTAGCTTTCGAAGATGTCGAGGATACTTTGAGCAACGGCCAGCACCTTTGATTTCTGTCAGTGAATCGAGCAGCGAAGCAGGCTGCCATGTCAGGTCTTACTAGAGCTATGAGAACAGTCCAGTCATCCCACCCAGCAGTTCTGCGGAGAACAGCTCGGGTGAAGATTCGCAAAGATACGATGACGATGCAAAGTGACACCGTCACCCATGAAACGATCAGAAGTTCTGTCCCACGATTCGCAGTAGGCGGTATTAGACTGGTTGATGAAGACATCGCAAACTGGTTTACCTCTTTACACAGAGACGTGAGAGAACATGTGAAAGGTACAAAAAACAAACGGACTTCTGCCGACTTCTAGAGCCATGGAGTCAATCTTGAGGAGAAAACTCCACCCATCATTGCTACCACTATCACAGCTCTCGTATTGAACAAAGTATTCGCAACCACTTCAGGGCCTCGCCCAAGTCCTCTATGATGCTGTAAGCGCCACGGGCTTGAAGCATGAGCCTGATGCCCAAGCTATTCGCTGTGTCTTGGATGGCCTTATCGGTGGTCCATACTATGTCAAGCTTTTTGTCCAACGGATATGCTTCGTAGAGTCAAGAATGACTTACGAGTGGAGTTCAAAGCAGGCGAAAAAGAATGAACTCCAAGGTTGAGGAACAAGGACTCTAAAATAGCCTTTGGGAGTCTACCAGATGCCATCGGGAGATCTTTGCCCATCATCCCCAAGGGGTGGCATACAGTCGTGCCATTCGTACAGCCAAACAGTGTTTCCGTTCTTACAGTTCAGTGGCACAAACTCTCCACTCAATACACCACATTAGCTTCGACTCTTGCGTGTCCCCTCGGATGCTTCGGAAGCTGCTTTCCAAGGGCTCCGTAGTGGGAAATGAAAGCAAAGAAGGCTGAACACCTTGTCTCGATCGGAGTAGAACGTGATCAAGTCAAATTGCACGTCGAATGCTGCATAGAAGAACGAGTGGACGTTCAAGAAGCGATATTTCCGGCTTCAACAGCTTGGGCCGGCTTGGCGAAGTCATTCTCTTACTTTTCCGTATCCAAGGGGTGTCCCAATACCTTTCCCAAACAACAGACATGGTTGCTGATGGGTTAATGATAGTGACAGAAAAGGGAAGGGGGAAGTGGAACAAGGTCTCGTACTTAGAGATCACATCTAGGTGCTCTATCACGCAGGCGCAGGTAGTGAGCAATCTGCCCATCCTTTCAGAATTCTGTTGAAAAGCGACCAGGTAGATAAATGTCGGAGCTGCTGCTGAGTAGCATATAGTAGGACTATTGCCCCAATATCATAGCATTTCCTATTGGATGTTTTACACATCTCCGCTCCGATCTATCGAAAATTGACCAATTTGGAATCCCAGCTTCAGCTCCAAATACGGCACATACCGCTTTACCTGCTCCATCTTCAACCGCTTCCCACCGGCTTCCTACCCGCTTCCAAATCCCCAATTCAGGTAAGTAGCCGCCCTCATCAAATTTCCCAACCACCTCTGCCATACCAGCACACTTTTGCAACCTATCCAGCACCAATACACTTCTCCCCATTGACGCTTAGTAGCAGGAGCTTGTTGTACACCTTAGTACTGTTCCGACAAGAGAGGCAAATGCGTATGGTATTGAACCACTTGGCATGATTGTCGGAAAATTGGTCAATGTCTTTGGGATGGCCACAAACCGAGTGAATGCAGCATTTCCCCATTTTGACCGCTTGGTTATCTGAGAACAAACCAATATCCTTTACGTTACCACAAGTAGTACTTGTGAGCACCGGGCTGATCAACGTGTTCTGGACCTGGGGTGGAAGTCGGGGCAGAGGTGCTGGTCACCTGCCGAAGGGTTGGTATCTCTCAAAGACAACAGGTCAAGGTCGGTGGGTTAGAGCTGCAGCTGACGTTGTTACGAGGGGTCGGTTTACTACCTGAGATTGCTGAGGTCAATGGGGTTGGTGTAACCCGCGCATGGCAGATTGCTATTGGTATGGTAACCCAGATGATAAGCCGTGCTGTGATTATTCCTACTGTCTTTTCATGGGAATCCTGCAAGTATTGACATTTTATGTGTCCTTTCTGGCCAAGGTCCATCATCCCATTCACCCCCATTGTCGTTGACTCCGTCGTTGGAGGACCGCTGGACGCTGTGAGAGTTATCTACTACGAGCGACTACCACTCCAGTCAGCAGTGCAGCATGTCAAGCCATTCAAACTGGAGCAATTTACTCCATAATGTTTGATGAATGTAGGTCCTGAGCCACCGTCACTCCCAATAGGTCATATTCGAGTCCACGACTGGACGCTTTTCCTCGGACACGCGGTCGTTCTCGATGTCGTCCAGGTCGAAGCAGCGATAGAAAATTGAGGCCGCGAAGCTAACTAGTATCGATCTTTTGGCCGTGGATTTAATTGTGACCCTCACCAGTCAAATCAATGGTGGTTCGTAATTGAAACGTTCCAGTGGCAGCATCGCAATCATCGTGGGGGCAAGTCTCGTAGGACTTGCTTCTATACCACTATCGCACTTCTGAGCATAGTCCGAATTAACCATTCGAGGATCTTAGCAGAGTGAGCTTATTTTCTTGCTTCCAGGTGATACCCTGCGTATGCAAGTATTTCCACGCTGTGGAGACGATCTCGACTCAGCGGAATTAACGATAGAGGGCGAGAATTCTGATCTGTGTTTAGCCTCATCACTGCAAAAATTGCGTATCTTCTCTCACTGTTTCGATTTCGTTCCTCGGAGCTGGTTAAAAAAATTGTGACGATGGGTAAAATGTCAACCAGAGGAATGAAGCTGTTGCAGGGCCGATTTGCCAGAGAAATCGCGGGAGATCGTTGTCAACGTAGCTTATTTAAAACCTCACAATGGACGTGCTTGAATGACGGTTGAACAGAAACCTGCACCTTAACTTTGTAGCAGTGGCTCAGTCACTCGCTCAGGGCACTTATGGTCAAGTCAGTCATGTATTGATTCTTGTTGGTCTATCTGGCTCTGTGAGTTCCATAAGGGCCCTCACAGCTAGCAGCTAGCTCCTTCCGTTCACAGTCCCCCCCTTTGAGGTCTCATGGCCCCCATGAGACGCGCAGCCCCGTTTCAGTTTGACCCAGCTCAGAACTCGAATTCGTCTTCTGTGGTCATAATGATATCCGTTTTCTTGTCCGCGGCCATCCACTCCAACGGGTCCTCTCCACGATAATCCGCCCATTGCTTCAGGGCTGGTAGTGCATTGTATGGTGATTATTGTTCGTGTTGTTCGAAAAGTCTGGTGCCAGTTGTGGTGTCTACAAGCTCTGATCGGACCTGATTGCGGATCGTCTTGGCCTTATTGTAGGCGTCTTTGATAGCCCCAAACTGGGTCTCCATAGCCTTGACGTAGTCCTTCGTGAGGGTAGGGCGGATGGTGTTGAAGTATGCCTTGTCCCCGGACCCAACGGTGCGTGCGAGCGGATTCAATGTTAAGAGCAATGTGTAGGCCTTCGCCAAGGCATTGGACTGTAGTAGGGTCACAGCGTCCAAACGTTCCCCCGCCACAGTGACCAGTCATTTTCTTTGCTTGTGAGATGATACCACGATGTTTGAAGTGGCGAAATCCAGAGGCTCATACCGAGTCTCTTTTCGGTTCAGCATTTTTGGCTTGAGTCTCGTGTGCTTCTTCCCTTTTACTACTGCAGTAGAGGAAAAGTTTTGTCAACCTGCGAATGTTCCAAAGTGGTTCACGATGGCACTGTACCCCGATGATGTTCTTTCAAGTGGCGAAGTTCGTACTTTTCTTACCGAGTATTCTCTGCGTTATTCGGTATCGGGTTGCACGCTGTATGGGTCAATGTCGAAGTTCTTCAGAGTCTTATCATGCTTATATATTCTGAATTGTTCAACCGATGAGAAAGCACCTTTGTGTCATCCCGGGACCATAGAGAGCAGCCGGTGTCGAAAGAAGACTTCAGCCTGGAGTAGTTCTCGACAGAATTTTCGCCATACTTGCGTTTCAAATCTTTGTAACGCTCTTTGAGTGCTGTAATATCACCGACAGTGGCGTGGGCGCGTTGTCTGGGGTGCTTTGGTATAGGGTCATCCGTGTGGTACTCGTTGGCGCGTATTGACATGCTTGCTAAATTTGCTGTTTAATGGGTTTTCACCTGTAGGAGAAAGATTACGCTTGTGTGAGCCTTCTTCTTGATGCAAGAATAGAAACCACCGGTGGCAACGGTGGTCTATCAGCCTTTTCCCTTTCCATAAGTTTCGGCCTAATCATCAGCTTGAGGGTTATAAATCGATGCCTCGACTCGAATTTCGATATCGAGCTTGTGTAAGAATTGACAGCGCCATGGTCTGCTTTGGTAGTTGAGGTATACAATATCGTCACCAGTGACTTAGAAATTGTGCTGGAGTCAATTGATCGGTGCTCGAGAGTCGTATAGGAGTCATTGTTGCCTGAGACTTATTCGTGGTGGGTTTGATTTCCGGGATTTGGGTGTTGCTTTGCAGATGGATTTGTCTGGACTGCGGTAAAGTGATTTCTCCCACACGACTTATTCCTCACCAATGTAGCCTCATCCAAATCTCCCAGCGGGTCGTTCAGCCGATTCAAAAGCACCGTTCGTGTCATCCTGGGACCATGTAGAGCAGCTGGTGTCGAAGAGCCGTGGGTGATAGGATATGTATATATAACTGTTGGCAGAGTCAGCCTTACCGAATACAGAAAAGAGATGATAATATATGCTATCGAGCTTTCAAAAACGCTCGTAGCTGCTGTGGAAATACGAATGTTCTGGCTGAAGCCATGAGATGTGGAAAAATTCTGGTCAACGATAGAGGTGAGATGTTTGGCAAGGAGCTTTGGGACAAAGAGCTCTCTTCAGTGCAGTCTGGAAGCTTCACCTCTTCTGGAATGGTGCGACTATCTCATCCCTTCGCCCCTCAGCGCTTTTGCTCCTCAGCCTTATTCTGCTCCAGCATCTTGTTGAACCACGCCTTCTCCCCTTCAATATCCTGCTCGCGTTGCCTGGCCTCCGCCTCACATCGCGCCTTCGCCTTTTCCTCCGTGAGTTGTTGGTGACGCTCTTGTTTTGCGTCAGTCGTAGCTCTTCTGGAAATAAGCTAACTCAAGGCACGTTTTGCCGCGGTTGGTCTGAGTAAGGTACTGACATTTGACGGTAGAGGCTCTTGAAGACCTTTGGTTTGTTTTTGGCGGGGTTTAGAGATGCATGGAAGCCTGGCTGATTAATAGCACGCATTGTGTGAGATTAAACAATGATCAGAAGAGTCAGGTGTTGGAGTAGAGTTGAGATTGTAGCTCTGTATGAATGATAATTTTTCGCTGGTTTTCAAAAGCCTTAGCGTGTTTTGCGGCAAGGCTCGCTAAACAAATATCGTGATGCCGTCCACCCACTCATCACGCTCTACCATCCTCGTTGCCCCAACAAGCGTTCAACTCCATCAAATCAAGATGTCTTACAGCATGGATTATGTTCTAACATTCCGAGTATGCACCATGACTTACTTGTGGTGCTCCTACTGGCCTGGCACTGACGCTCGGTAGGCGCCTTTCCAGGTCAACAAGCACTTCTCATATTCGCGCAACGAGACAGCATGGCAGCCACCTTACTATACCATAAGAGTAATGGATGGTCATTGATCATGGCAATGTGAAGATTGAAAAGCTGGAGCTCGAATTCTCCGACGAAGACGCTCTCGTAGATAGAGTTGTGAGAACAGCACATGGCTCATCCACAGTGGAGAACCGTTGGAGTGGTGGCCATCCAGGATGCTACCTCTTCATATAAGCAATGGAAGACGGCGGCCAATAGCCAGGGACAAGAGGATCTGCTACCCCCCTGCCTCGCATATTTTCCTTTTCTTACTAATATCATCATGTTCGAAATTGCACTTCTTGCTCAGAAAATCCTTTGATCGGAGGAAATGTGTGGCAGGCAGTTTCTTTTCTTGATGTGTACTGGCGACAATTCTTCACGAGAGCCATTATACCACATTACCGACGGGTAATTCAGCCACCCCATTGGCACCTATGGACAGCTGCTAACCCAGGGTAGGTTAAAATTTGAATCCACAGAAGAGGAAGACAACGAGTCCATCGCGAAACAACGCTCGGCTGATCAAGACGCTTCACTCGAAAAGCGAGAGATTTCATTTTCGACAATCGAGTTCTTCTCTTGAAGTACAAGTCGGTCCTCAGGATCTTCACGCATTCGCCTACTTCGGAGCTCCGCTCGTACTTCGAAATGTGTGGTCAGGAATGTCAATGGACGCAACATCATGGTCGATACTACTGAGGACAACGACAATCAAATGCAGTCCATGAGCAGAACGATCTCTTTGAGGGGCTTAGGGTACGTTGGAACAGGCGTTGAGTTCGGCAGAGCGGTGGGCGCTGTTGAGGGAGTTGTGCGATCTGACCGAGAAGAAAATGTTACGGCTGTAGCTGCGGCTGCCCGTGGCAAAGCAAAATCCAAGATCGTGGTTGATATTGATGCCGCTGCTGCTCGTGTACGTCCTTCGCCGTTGTCTCAAAGCATCAGACACTGACACGATATCAGTTTGGGTGCTCAGTCCAGGCGATTGAAGAGAGACTGGAGAAAATCCGCAAGCATGCAAGGTTGAGACCGATGCGACCACCGAACACTCCATCACTCCCTGCACCGAGGGATCGCCTCGCTATCCTACCAAATCCAAGGCTTGGGAGAGAGCAGAGCCTTTTTCGGGAAACGGATCAAGCACGATGTGAAACAAGTGAAAGATTGTGGAAGACTTGAGTCCTCTCGCTGTGGTGTAGATCCTGCTGGAGGGCTGCGGAACTCCTCGCATGCCCTCACAGCATTGGCCCCAACCCAACGAGACTTTCAATCGACTATCGACGATATCATTTCTTCGATTGCTTCCAAGCATCGCCCGCCATGGAACACTCGAAGTTGAGCCAAGATTTAGTCAGATCGCGCTTCTCGGTCTAATAGACCGCTCGGGGTCCAAGCTTTGAAAGGACTCCTCCAGGCCAATCCTCGCCGACAGTGCAGTTCGTCGACAAACACTTTGTGGATAGCTACTACCCCACCATCGAAAACGCATTCAGCAAAGCTATCAAGCATCGAGGCAATGACTTTGCTACCGAAATAGTCGACACAGAGACCTAAGGAGAGTTGTAGTCTGCGCTCAACCTCTTCTGAACGACAATCCACCTTTGATTCCACAATATACCCCTAGAAGATCGTCAAAAGTCTCAACAAAGATCGTACCTACTACGCCCTCAATCCCGTACAAATCCGCTCACTTCCTCCTCTTTAAAGAGAATCTCGCAAGGGCAGCATGTAAGCGCCCTTCTACATACCAAATCAGATCACTATACACAAAATAATTTCTCACAATGGCTCGCAAGATGACCCTTTGTCCCGTCTCCGCAGATTTCCCGAGAACTGTACGAGAGACTAGGCGATACTGTGATGATAATTGGAGATGGTACCGTTTTCACTCCGACTTTGTTGATATTCTCGAGAACGTCGTAGGCTTGCTGTAGCTTATATGCTGCAACATACTTCTCAAAGTGTTTCTTTGGTGTCAGCTCTGCTGTCTCTGCATCTTCCTTCTTCAATTGTGAGAGACGGCGCGCAAAGGTTTTGGCGTATTGGCCATGAAGAACGAGAGTATGGACATTGAAGTTTTGACGGATATCGACGCCACCATTCACCTCCGTAGAGTGTTCGGGGGAAATCGTCCTCCAGAGCTTTTTCAGGGTCCCTCCTTTGGTAGGATTCTAAACTTTCCCTAAAGCACATTTTGCCTGTTGAACAGAAACCCTAGATAAAATGGGTTTGAGATGGAAATCTTCAAAGTTCAAAAGTCGATTATCAATCTAGGCAAACGTCACTTTCAGCTGAACAGGGAATGATGGAGCGAATTTTCCTGTATCTATTGGTAGGGGAAGACAATGATGATGGTGGTACATGAAATAAGAGTGAGTGAATTGTGTGAAGCCTTACGTACCTTGAGTTATATCTTCTCTGCTTGCTCTGAGATCTCATTCTATTTGTTTATGCTTGCAATTCTTGGTCCATTCGACAGTCTTTTGACTGAAGAGAGACTTCGACGGTAAACATGAAAAATTCCAAGTGGCTAAGGTCAATGTAGAAGTCATGCAGATTTTACTTTGCATAACATCTTTATGCCTATCTTCAAAAGTATACCGTAAATATTAGGTTCATTTTTGTTTTTATATTGCTGAAATGAAAGCTTCGAAGGTGTGGTGGAGACTGGAGAATATGTCGTTCTGGCGAGGCTGGAAAATTTGCCGAAAAGGTCATAGCTTGCATGAAACTTTCTTCTATGTTATCCTGAATATGTTGCATAGGCCAGCTTCTGTTGCTGGAGGTTTCTATCGGATAAAGCTTTGCTTAGAGGAAGAGAAAGGAGGAGGGTAAGGAGAAGGCGGGGATCTTAAAGGCGAGTTGGGCGCGTGAATGCGTTGGATCTCCAGGGCTTCGTGTTCTAGTGATAAGAATGACTGCAGTTCATCTTCTTTCACTACGACAGAATTATAGTAAGGGTGAACTTGGACTGGATTGACCGTTGTTGTGAAATCGAACGTGTCCGGTTCACTTTCAGCCCCTACTAGCTCCGGAATAATCAAAAGCCGTCAGCCTTACCCATCTGTTGCTATCCTGGTTGCGGGGCCCGGTTTGATTGCGGGGATAATTAAGGTACTGCATTGGATGGAGTACCACCCTGCTGGGTATCGACCTGCAGGCTATTCCTTTGACCCGCATTGACTTGGCCAAATTCTTCTGGTTCCCCTCCCAGTGTGCTTCTAGAACTTCCTCTCGGATCATCTCTAGTGCACTAGACAGACATATAAGCAACCCATTCACTAATTCGCAGTGGCTACAGCAGCAGTACAAATCCCCCCTACAACTGCGTCGAACCAGGTTCAAAACGATTGAAGCCTGCTGCGTACCCGGAATCAAATGCCCCACCTAAAGAGGATGTCCACAAGATCGCTACCGAATGGGTTGACTCCCTGAGCATGGCTCTCTCCACCTCTGAATACGACGCCAGCAGCCGCCTCTTCCTCCCTGGGTCCTGCTGGCGAGGTTAGCTCGGTCTTAGCTGGGACTACCATACTTTTAATGGACCTGAGAAGATAGTGTCGTTTCTCAAGAGCAGCGACAATGGCAGCCGCATCAAGTCCGTTCAAGTCGATGCTAGCAGTACGCTGCGCTCTCCTCATGTCACTGCTGCAAACTACCATGGGACAGTCAGTGGTGTCGGGTCATTCCTCAAGATCGAAACGGACGTTGGGAGGGGACTAGGTATTGTTAGACTTTTGCAGGATAAAGATGGCAAATAGAAGGCTTTTACGCTGTTTACGGCTATGTACGGACTGAAGGGTCATGAAAAGACTGTGGAAAATAACAGGCTGCATGGTGTTGCTCATGGTGGGCAGCCTGGAAGGAAGAATTGGCAGGAGAGAAGGACCGCGATGGAGAATTTTGAGGATGGGAATGAACCAACGGTTCTGGGCATTTTCATGTTATCTGAGACACTCAAGGCTTACCGTTTATTGCAATAAGGCGCTGGCCAAGGCGGTCTCACCTCAGCAGCCCGCCTACACTAATTGGGTGTGCCCACGTTGATCATTGAGCGCAATCCTCGAGTTGGCGACAACTGGAGGAACAAGTAGACTAGAAGTCATAATCTGCCCATTTCACAACTCCGCTAGACCATCAAGATATCATCAGCTAGTCTTGCATGATCCAGTGTGGTACGACCATTTGCCATCTGTTCCGTTTCCCTCGCACTGGCCCGTCTTCCTCCCCAAAGACAAGCTTGCAGAGTGGTTCGAGTCTTACGCCAAGCTGCTCGAACTCAATGTGTGGACTCAAACCAATCTTAAATCAGCTAGTTGGGACGAGAATAAGCGGCAATGGACCGTCAACTTTGAATGGAAGAAAACTGATGGCACAGTCGAAGATCGCACCCTTCACCCGCGTCACGTCATTCAAGCCACCGGCCACAGCGGTGAGATGATGTTCCTAAAAATTGAAGGCGTGGATGAGTTCAAAGGCGATCGCCTCTGTCATTCCAGCCAATTCAAAGGTGCCAATGCAACTTCCAATGGTAAGAAGGCGGTCGTTGTTGGCTGCTGCAATTCGGGCCACGACATTGCCCAAGACTTTCACGAATACGGCTACGATGTGACCATCGTCCAACGATCTTCGACCTACGTAACGACTTCGAAGGCCGGTCTCGACGTTCTGCTCGCCGGTCTTTACGAGGAGGGTGGACCAGCCACGGAAGATGCCGATCTCTTGTTCATGAGCATTCCCAACGCAATGTTGAAGCGTATGCACATGGATGCCACAAGAGAGATATCTCGTAGAGACGCCGGTCTCCTGGCTGGTTTGGAAAAGGCAGGGTTCAAGCTCGACAACGGACCCGATGACTCAGGGTTCTTCATGAGAACTTCCAACGAGGCGGTGGCTATTACGTTGACACTGGGGTTAGTCAGCTTATCATCGACGGTAAGATCAAGATCAAGCAGGGTAAGGAGATCACAGAAGTCAAGCTCGCTTTTCGAAGATGGCTCTGAGTTGGAGGCAGATGGGATCGTGTTCGCTACTGGCTATGAGAACATGCGTGGGTCCGCTCGAAAGATATTTGGAGATGAGATTGCGGATGGCATCAAGGACGTCTGGGGATTCGATAAAGAGGGAGAGTTGAGACTATGTGGAGACGGACTGGTCACCCAGGCTTCTGGTTCTTTGGTGGGAATCTCGCATTGTGCAGGTATTCCTCTAGGATGTTGGCCTTGCAAATCAAGGCTGTCGAGGAGGGTATCATGAAGTATGAAGACCCGTGAATTAAGAGGTAGTATGCACACAAAAGCGAAAGTCTATAAAAGCTTCTCAAGGGTTTGCATTGCTAGATTTGCTGTGCATAATTGTAACATTGCATTCCTAATCCTCAAAAGCCAACCTTACTCTGAACTATGCCAACGAAGTGACTTTGTGAGGACCTCAAGACAGCCGCAAACCTACAAGATTTGCAGAGTCTAGGTCCCCTACAATGATGGATCAAATATTTTCGCATATATATCGTGGTAAAGGATGCATTCTGCCTCTGCGATTTCTGGGATGTCGCCCAAGTGAATGGCAGTGTCTCGAATAGCTCGAACAATAATACGCCGAAAGGAGGCTCGTCGAGCAAGTCGATTGCGAGTACGATATTTCTCTGTCTTGGCACCATTGCTGCCGGCGTCCCTACCTTTCTCCTCTGAAAGGAATCTGATGGGGCAATGGAACGCTGTCGGCTACTGTGGCGATCGCAGCTACCACTGTGTTTCGCATGATCGCCCTGTATTGGCCAATGAGAGGCTATTCTTGGCGGCTTAGTAATGTTTGGTTTTGAATCTCTTTGATGCGCTTAGTGAAGACTTGCCGTCACATGGGTTCCAAAAATAGATCTGTCCGTATGCTCATTATTTTTTACACAAGTGCGCACAAGAAAGACAGATATGAATCGCATTACTTCAAATCATCGCTCGAAGGACAACGTCCCTGCATCTTTTGAGAGCGAGAATCCTGGCCTAAGCATGATTCACAGCCTGAGGATGAGTCAACAGAGGTCGCGAAGCTCCAAGATACACAATGGCCTTATCGGAATTTCTAACAGAATGAGTGACAAATCACAAAACTGGGTTCGTGCAACTGCCGCCTGCAGCTGCACGTCACCTGCATATCGCAGTATCATTTTTGGGAGACCCTCCCATCTTGACAAAGACACGAAGCGCCCAAAAGCCCTCCGAGTAATATTGAGATGTTTAGTGAGTCAGGAAGCCTTTTTGTTGCTCAAGCCTGGAATCCAAGCAGGGCGTTTCACGGACGAAAAGGGCGCATGATTGGATGAGGCTGTTCGTTGCTACCGAATGCAGGTTCCGCCTACTGCGGTCGAAAGCTGACTCCAAGGTCTCCCATCTCGCCTACTCGTATAAACAGATCTTCGTGCTTTACGGAGAAAATAGAGGAGGTGGCTCAAAGTAACTTTGTTGGAGAGACTGCATATTCATTAGCAACGCGCTGCCGGTGCGCAAAGAGATTGGGGCCGGAAAGTTTCTGTCTTTGGTAGACTGGTAGTGGTATCCAATATTGCTTGGACCCAAGACCAACAACTGTAAAATGATGCAGGTTAACATCGGCAGGGTCAAAAAAAGTTTGCCTCAGTTTTTCAGCCCTATTGCGCTAGCGTAAAATTGCACGGGAAAGATCTCAAGATTTCTTTCGCAACCTCCTCTCACCAAACACAATCACCAAACCTCTAATAAACACATATCCTGCGAGTCCATCTGGATGACGCGGATGTCCGGAAGATACTAACAGCATCTTCTAATACCGGGACTTACTGTTACTGAGTTCCACCGTACTTTTACATCAGTACAGTCCTTTTACCTCACGGGTTGCACGGACGAGGCTCTTGCACTCTGAGCGAAGACCACCGATCCTCACTTCAACCCACGATATCAACACCTGCACTCTCTCATCAGCTAGGCACGCAAATCTCCACTCCATATTCTTCAAGAGCACGTCCTCGAGCTGGTTTTCGAGATAATACCTCGATCTTTGTCGCGAGCGAGAAAATCTTGGCCCACTGCGATATCCGTTTAATAAAATATTCACCAAATTCTCGATGACAAGCATCTCTCAGCCAGTCCTCCCACCGCAAGCACCAAGCAACGCATCGCTGTCTGCCGCTGGTTCGGCTGGCAAAACTAGCTACGCCAACGCGACAAAGAAGAACGCCTCTCCTCCTTCTGCGTCAGGCAGCTCTCCTCCTTCAGTGACAGTGAGCGGCTCACAGCATGGCACGCTAGACACTAGCTCACAAATGAACGGTAAGGCTATCACACCTGCTGTTCCGGCTGCAGGTATACCTACAACAGTCAATGGCACTACACCCACAAGCTCTAGTTCGGGCATCGATCATACTCGAAAGCCATCAGTCACTATTAGCGCAGCTGGAGCTTCTGGATACATGCCAAATGGAGGTCCGGTGGCAGGGAAGCCCAAAGGGGGAAACAACATACAATTTGGTTCTGTCCCAGAAGGCTCACCACCGGCGGCCAACACCACACCTGCACCCAATCAGTCTACGGACTCCCTAGCAGTCAACAGCCCAGCGAACCCGCGTCTAACATCTCCTCAGAAATCTCCATCACCGATCCCTCAGCCACCTCCAAGCGGTGGTCGACCTCCGTCCAGTCTACATGGCAATAGCAACAGCATGAGCTTTGGTAGCTTTGGGGGCGCCGATGCAACCGTGAGTTCTAGTAGCACTAATCTGCCCGGCAATACTAAGACTAATACTATAAATAGATGAGACCGTCTGGAGCACCGCAAGGTCCTCTCGCAGCTCAAGCACAGCCTAGTCACCTCCGTCGCGAGTCATCACAATCTCAACACAGCGACACTATGAGCAACCAAGCTATGGGCCCAGGTGCAGGCAGAGGCGGGTATAGTCAGAGTGGTCGCGGAAGAGCTAGTTTCCAAGGCCAGTATCCGCAACAGATGGGCCAGGGCTACCCCATCCCGAACAACAGAGCTCCCCCTAACCAGCCGCGCGGTGGTTCCAACATGACCCCTTACCAAGGACAAAATCGAAACCTAGCCCCATACCCGAACTCCCCTCACCAAGCTGCTCGAAGCCCGTCTTTGGCAAACGCACAGCCGGCTCCCGCCCAGCCTGGCCAGCCCATGGGAAGCCCCATGCCCCAACAACCATATGGATACCCAAGTCCATATGGAGGATACCCCCAGAATATGGGACCCCCACAAGTAAACCCCCAATCTCCTTCACGTTTGAGAGACATTGCTCCTCAGTTTGCTCGACCCCAATCTCGTGGCAGAGGCAACGCTCGGACGTTCCCTGACCTTTCTCCCGCTAGTGGCAACTTTGAACAATATCTGACAACAAGAAACCAGAATCAATATATGCAGAATGCATACGATCCAAATTATATGCAGCAATACTACGGTGGTCAGTTTTACGGCGGCTATCCGGGTATGCCACCTACCTCTCCACGCCCACCTCCCCAGATGACTCCAGGCCCTCAGCAGCCTCAATATCATCCTGGCCAGTATGGAAACCAGCAGCAGCCATCTCCTATGTCTCGCACGTCCTCCGCTATCTCTCACACTGACCGACCAGCATCAAGCATGGGTAGGCAAGCCGGAAACGCTAATCCTGCAGTAAACAATGCTGCAGTCGCTAGCCGTCCAGCAAACAGCCCAGCTCCAAAGGCCACTAGTAGCTTCCCACTCCCTCCCAAGAAGAAGAGCGCAGCTTTAGTCATCATGAATCCTAATACTGGAGAGGCCGTTACTATCGATAAGCCAGCTGCATCTCCTACCCCATTAACCAAGTCCCAGACTCCAGCTGTCACCTCAACTCCTACCCCACCACCTCATACAGCTAGCCACTCTAACTCTCAACACTCAAAGACCGAGAGCAAGAGTGTGAAGTCCGATGCGGAGAAAAGGAACGAGATGAGAGAAGCCATTGCTAGGAAAATGGAGGAAGACAAGGCAGAAGAGCAGCGTAAAAAGAACGAAGGAGATTCCAAGGCAGCTTCAGAAAAGAAAAATACTGAAGACGAACTCCTTAAAGAGAAGAGAGAGGCCCATGCCAAACAGCAGGAAGCTGCTGTAGCTCAGATGAAGGCTGAAGAAGCAGAGAAGAAAAACAAAGCTGATGCAGAGGAAGCTGAGAAGGCTGCTGTTAAGGCTAAAAAGGACATTGATGAAGCAGCAGAGAAAGCTCGCAAAGCTCAGGAGGAAGAAGACGAGAACGCTCGTATGGAAGCCGAATTTGCCGAAATTGAGCGCAAAGAAGCCGAAGCCGAGGCTGCTTACCAGGCAAAGAAAAAGGCCGCGGCAGAAGAAGCTGCTCGTAAAGGAGCCGAAGAAGCCCAGATGGCGGATGACGAGTTGAAAAAAGCAGAGCGAGAAGCTGAAGCGGCTGAGGAATCTCGCTTGAAAGAGCTTGAGAAGGGCGAAGGCGAAGAGTCCCAGAAGGAGCGAATTGATATGTTCGCAGCGCTCAAGAAGGATGATGCCGTGTCTCCTTCGTCAATCGACACGCCCGTTGCAGAAGAGACGCCAGTCGTCAGTGGTGTTGCTACCCCTGCCTCCGACGCTCCTGCTCCTGCTGCTGCACCCAAGCCTCCTACTGCTGGTGGAAAGCAAAAGCCTGCTGCGCTCAAGCTGGAAACCTCCAAGGATATCGAGCAGCCTCAGCCGTCGGCAGCACTCACCTCTCTCCGCACTTCACGCCGCATCTTGGATATCAAAGACGTCTCCTATCCTGACTCTATCGCGCCACCTAGCCCTGCACTGAACTCGCCCAGGCCAGGGCAGAATACAGCAGCGGGCAAGATGGGCCAGTTCAGGTACAATCGCGAATTCCTGATGCAATTCCAAAGTGTCTTCAAGGAAGCACCATCAGAGAATTGGACCGAACGTGTTAGGGAGACGGTCGGAGATACAACAGAGCCCTCTTCAGCTCGCGGCACTCCTCGCAGCGCTGGCGGCGGGTCTATGGGTATGGCTGGACGCCAGACATCGAACCGAGCTCCAATGCAACAGGCACCCATGGGTATCTTTGCTGCTCCGGGTGGAAGGACTCTTCCTTCAGGTACAACATCACAACAGCGCTTCGAAGCTGCTAGCCGTAATCCAACTCCTGCCCGTGCTTCAATGCAGAACCCCTTGGCCAGCTTCGTTGGTCGTCCTGGTGGGTTCCCACAGCCTGGCGCTCCAGGTGTCAAGATGGACCGAACGCCGTCTTCCACGTCTATGGCTCATCCCAACTCACCACGAAATGCCAGCCAACGTGGTGGCTCTCAGCGTGGTAGCCGCGCTGGTCAACGAAGGGAGGATCCCAAGGACAACAAAGCTATGCCCTTGACTGCAGGCGCAAATCTCAAGCCTATCGAAGTGACTTCTAGCGGGTGGAAGCCTCGCTCTGTCGGTAATGCTGCTGGCATGGCTGGCCCCGCTCCAGGCGGCGACGGACACATGGACCCTGAGCTCGTACAGCGTAAGGTTAAGTCACATCTCAACAAGCTGACGCCCAACAACTTCGACAAGATCACTCTCCAGCTTCTAGACATCAGTGCTCAATCGAAAGATGAGCTAGACGGTAGAACCTTGAGACAGGTCATCCAACTTACATTCGAGAAGGCAACTGACGAGGCTCATTGGGCTGAGATGTATGCACAATTTTGCAAGCGCATGCTGGAGTCGATGAGTCCCGAAGTCAAGGACGAGAACATACTTGACAAGAAAGGCGATGTCTATCATGGTGGTGCTCTCTTCCGAAAGTACCTGCTCAACCGTTGCCAAGAGGAGTTCGAAAAGGGCTGGAAGCTCAACATTGGCGACAAGCCAGAAGGCGAGTCAGAAGAAGCAGTCATGCTCTCGGACGCCTACTACAAGGAGGCCGCGGCCAAGCGTCGTGGTCTTGGTTTGGTTCGATTCATTGGTGAACTCTATAAGCTTAGCATGTTGACGGAGCGCATTATGCATGAGTGTGTCAAGAAGCTGGTCGACTATCAAGGCATGCCTGACGAAGCCGAGGTGGAATCGCTTACGAGCTTGCTACGGACCATCGGCCACCGTCTCGATACTGCCTCTAACATTCCCAATGGGCCCCAGATGATGGCGGCTTACTTCCAGAAGATCAACCAGATGATTACCATTGACGGTCTACCTAGCCGTCTGAGGTTCATGTTGATGGATATCGTTGAGCTTCGATCCAAGGGCTGGCAAGGCAAAGGCGGTGCCATCAAGGGCCCTATGACGATTGATGAAGTGCGGGTACAGGTAGGTCACTGATCTTCCAGAACATCTCTAGGACTTCTCTAACTGCAATCCAGGTCCAACAACAAGATCGCGAGAAAGAAATGCAACGACAGGCAGACAACTCGCGACGAGGCGGCGGTGGTGGTGGCGGTCGTCCACCAATCGGTCGCGGCGATGCCCGCAACTTCTCAGGCGGAGGTCAATATGGTATGATGCCACCACCAGACTACAACAAGAACACCGTTGGCATGGACGATCTTCGAAGACTTGGAAGCAAAGGCGGCTCGAGACAGGTCAGCTCCCAAGGTCAACCCACCTTTGGGCCCAGCTCTATGTTTAGCGGCCCACGAGGATCAAGGACCGGGAGACCAGGTATGGGTGCTGCAAACAAGGATGACTCGGGAGCATCGAGCCGCACCGGCACACCACCGGCGCTGAAGGAGAAGAAAGAGAAAGAGGAGAAGGAAGCTGCGAGCAGGATGAATACTTTCAGGTAAGACCCTCTGAACTCTATACTTGCTACAAGCGCTAACATGCATTTAGTGCTCTCGCAGGGTTGGAATCCTCTGAACCTGCCGAAAACGCCTCACCAGCAACCTCGCCTCCTGTCGCCAACTCACAGCCAGCCGAGCGATCAAGATCACCCAAAGGCAGAGCGTCAGCCGGGGGCGAGGATTCGAAGCCCGAGACCTCATGAGAGGTCCCTCCAACTATCATCTTCTTCAACCAGCCAGCCACGCTTCGTGGCGACATCGGCAATTGGCGCTAGCCACATTACAAAATTCCGGCCATCATTCACGATCAAGAGCACATCAAGGATACCATGCATTTGCAACCATTCGATAGACTGTCTTACCAAAAGTTCTTTCTTTCACGATCAGGTCATCAGGGTGTCACTTCTCAGGCGCCAGGATCATCATCATAGAAGGAAGGATTGCATATTGCATCGGTATGGCTCACACTGCTGGCGCCGCCTATTTAGGCATGAGCTTTCATTTTTCTTACATCTACTCTTTTCGATACCTACAGAGCCGACTGCACCAATCGAGGATTAGGCTGGGTCTTGAGACCCCGCTTATGGGGATGCGGCATGGCAAGCAAAATAAGTGCTGGGCGAGCAGAGCAGAAAGAAGCAGGGGAGGGCGGCTGAGGGCCTATCGCATGGAAAATCCAGACAGAATCGAACGGCATTGCGGGCGAGTTCTTCTTTCGAATCGATCAGACAATTGCATGCGTGTTTTACAACATACTGAGACAGAAACTCTTTTAATTACTTGCCTGCTTGTCCGTGCCGGCTAAGTAAGTAAGTAGGTACAATAAATGATCTACACCTCAAGAACTTCCTTCCGAATGATTTAGCTTAATGACGCTCCGAGTGACACAAATACAAGACTGATGTACCGATTGTGAGACAATCATGTCTTGAGGGTTTGCTCCCATACATAAGCCATGCGATCGAACCATGAATGTACCGTATTTCTATACCATCAGCTATTACCTTCTCAAGTGCTAGATTGAATGTGTCAGCAGTATAGCTCGATTCCTTGAAGAGGGGACCACCATAACAAAAGGAGTCGAAAGAGGCGACCTTATAGGAAAGAGACAATCCAATTCAAACCATTCCAGATTTCTATACTAAACACCGGAGTGCTAGAGTCCGAGGTGCCAGAGTCCGAGGTGCCAGAGTCCGAGCTGCTGTAAGCGTCCGGAATCAAAGACGCTCACTGTTGGACCCAAAGGATTTTCTGACCTCAAGTAGGGATAGCGGTCCGGTCCAGATTGGACACTTCTAGTAGGGACCGGACAATATCTTATTGACCGGACCATGACTATAGCTCCTAGAAGTAAGTAACTATAATCATAAGGATATGCATTGGCTGTGTAGAGTAACAAGTCCATGCATTAGGTGGGATATGTGAGGAAAAGTGTCATATTCCCAGTTTAAGCATCTGTTGCTTCTAATCTATCGCTATGCTACAATATTACGCTATTCCATGCTATGCTTTTTATCTCATGCATTGCTATTCCATGCCATGCTATTCCACCCAGGTCTATCTAATCATGCAATCGTAATCTCATACTCATATTCGTCGTGTCATCATGACCATGCAACGCTAAAGAAACACGCAAAGAATGGACCTCTCTACTCGAACACCCTTAATCGAACACTCATAACTTGCACAAAAGGTCTGCCAACCATTCTTGATTGCAATCACACTCACTCAGCGTTGATCCATCCACTCATTATTCTTCCAGCAGTAATTCCTGCCAGTCTTTGACCTCAGCTTCCAAAGCATCAATCCTCCCCTCAAGCGCTCCGACCTTCTCAGGTTCCGAAGCGTCAGTCTTATCCTTGGCCGACTTCAAAAACTCCGGAAGCTCGGGCGGAGGCAGTTCCTGTTTCGCTTCCATCCCTTTCTTGCTTGCCTTCTTCTTCTTTGGGTTCCTGCTCTTCTTTCGGGTTGGGGACGCAGCAGGCTTTGTGATCTCGGTCTTTGGCTCGAAGCAGCCGCATCGCTTGCTGTTACTCCTGGGAGATCGGCCCTGGTTCTCATTCGCGGTAGGCTGCTCGAAGTCCAGCTCATGTCCAGCGTACTCGGTTGGAGCCGCAGTCTTGGGCGAGAATTGGGCGATGCTGATTTTGGGTTTGGCATCAGGCGTTGACGGGTTGCTCACGCTTCGCGCATTTTCAGAGATATCTCCCATGGGTGTACGTTTCATTGTCGGCGCGACTTTGGGCCGATGAGGAAGAGCAGCTCCCATAAAAGGACGGTCGTCGAAGCTTACGCTGGCAACGCGGGTTTGTGGGCTGCAATCTACTCGTGGCGGGTCGACCACGATCTCATGTGCTGGCGAAGCCCGGCTCTTTGATGGACTGAAGCCCATGTTGTTTGGCCCACAGATAGGTATCTCCCCATCTTCACATGTACGTACAGCTTCAATTATCTCGGGATCAGCCACTGCAGGTGACGAACGTACATGGAGAATTGGGAAGGGTGATGGATGTGACTGCAGATCCTGGGTACTAAGAGCACAGTCCTTGTCTGTGATGTCGCTGGACCCGGACTCTTCCCTCGTATGCTTGAACGCAGCAACGAGGCGCGGCCTTGAGAATAGTGCAGTTGGAGAAGCTGCGTTCACAAGCGGAGATGGAGTAGTCTTGAGATCTAGATTTGCCTGCAATTCCTCTCCTTGTAGTGATTCTGCTGTGAGCGAAGGACTGTCAGATCGGCAGAGCTGCTGTCCAACTGGCTCAATCTGTGAATCAGCTTCTGGGTCTAAAGCCGTGAGATCATCTCGAATGAGCTTTTTCGGAAAGACCAAGTTCACCGGGGACTGCGATTCCACTTCCGCGGAATCAGTCGCTTCGAAAGAATCAACATTTGAGAGACAGGTGCCTGGCGTGTTCTCATCTGAGTTGTATTCTAGTCCAGACTTCGAATCAATTGCTTCCACGGCAAGGCGCAGGTCTCCAACTTGTTCAATCTCCGAACGAGCTTCTGGGTCTAAAGCTTTCGGATCGTCTCGAACGCCCAATTTCCGGAAGACCAAATTCACGGGGGACTGAGCTTTGTCTTCCGTGGCTTCAGTCGCTTCAAAAGGATCAACACCAGTGGGACCGATTCCAGGCGTATTTTCATTCAAATTGTATTCTAGGCCTGACTTTGAGTCGATTGCTTCCACGGCAAGGCGCAGGCCACCGGGAGACAGAGTATCTGACTGCCTTGGTTGCCGGAATGAAGTTTTTCCTGGCGATCTCTTCAGCTGAAGACTGGGCTCAAAGCCATCGTCTGACAATGTATTGGTGCTCTCGAGAGGATGCAATGCAAGATATCGTTGACGGCGAGCTGCTTTTCTCTGCTCCCAAACTGCTCGAGGGCCCATATTTGGTGGACTGCCGTCGGAAAACTCTCCATCACCACCGTACGCATCAGTCAGTAGACCCTCACTAATTGTTCCTTTATCCAACTTCATGTGGCTGGCCGGCAAAGTGGGTAAGTCTGCCAAATCAGGCTTGTAGCTCGTAGCACGCATGAGAGAAGCCGAGCTCAGCAGCTTGGAAGGTCTCCCTTTGGGACCTGCTGAAGATGAGTCTGACTCTGACTGCTCAGGATTGCTCTCCACCTCTGCATAGTAGCCTCTTTCATCGCTAAGATACCCTTTGCCTGGTTCCGGAGAGGGGGATGGTGGCAGCGCCGAAGAAATGAATGAAAGACGGCGGCCAGACGAAGGGCGTTCTGTAGAGAGGTAGGGACTATCGATGTAAGGATCTTCCATTGACGGCAAGACGGGGTCATGGGTGTACGTTGGGATGGGAGAGACATCGCTAACGGTAACCCTGACAGGATTGGGCCATAATCTTGTGAATACTCGAGCCGCTGCTCCAGCAGATACTGTCTTTTCTTCGTCTAGTTCTGGGTCTGGTATCTCCACGCCGTCCAGGGTAGGTGCCTCATCGTTCACGATTCGTCGAGTTGGAGTTGCATCAACCGGATCTTGCGGTGCGTCGGTGTTGGGAGAATTTGGTTGAGTTTTTCGGCGTCTCATTGAAGGAAAGAGGGAAGATCGGCGTTTGAGGTGCTTCCTGGGAGTCTGGCTCTCCAACTCGGACCACTCCAGAGCGGGATCCTCTTCTATGGTAGGCTCCTCGTACATATAAGTAGCTCCGGAGCGGACCGTCTCTGATAGATAGACGAAGGTGGTCGATATAGCTTTGTGCAGTCTTCGTGAAACAGTCTTTGGCGAGTCTTTTCTATCTAAGGGTACAGAATCCTGGTTTTCTAATGACCGCAGAGTGTAGTACCCAGAATCTAGTGATCCTCGTTCAGCGTCCAGGCTGCTGTTGTTGCTTCTATCCTTGGCAGTGGAGGCATCTAAGCCCTCGCTGCTGCGGAGCATCCATCTGCTCATTTTGTTGCGTAAAGAAGCCATGTTTGTATTTGATGCCACACGAAATGCGTTCAGACGAAGGACATAAAACCAAGAAACTACCAGGAACACCGGAAAGGCTTCAAACGATGCAGACAGGGAACCCTCAAGGAACAGACAAGAGCCCATCTAACAGGGGGAAAGGGGAAACGAGAAGGAAGTTGCATTTGGTACTTTAACCTCGTACTTTAGGGTACTAGATGTAAACACGCTAAGCGCCAAGCGCCGCTTCCACATGTGGAGCTTACTTTAAGCAACAAACCTTTTCACACTCTACACATCTGTCGCAAGAAGTTTCATTCAGGCTTCAGGGCGGATAATCGTTAGAAATGCGTACATACACTTACTGACAATAACCTCTACGCCAGAGTCATGGCAGGCAAGAAAGACACGGTCTCGTTCGACGAGATTATCCAAGCTGGTGAGCATTGGCCTGAGCACTTTCCATTGCCGCGCCGCTGACATTTGGCAAGGGCGAGCACAGCGTGAGAAGCAGAAGCTGGCGGATGAGATTTTTGGACAAGGGCGTAGGAACAATACCGCCAGCAACGGCAGTCGCAAACCCGGCACTGGACCCAGCCTTGCAAGTAGAGTTGGCGTCACTAAGGTATGAGCGAGAGGATTCAGAGGATTTGCCTATGGCTCTGGAGCTGACTGGTGGATCTGCAGGAATCTCAACGTTCGGGCTCAAAGACCCCAAAGGTCCAGCCAAAGATAGAAGCACAATGGGGCCACGACCTCCACAGCCCAAACAACTTAAAGGCACCTCGCATGACTCGCCCTCCTCGCGATAATACTATGGCCCGAACAATAAAGAACGATTTGCTCTACAATACAGCTGTCACCCAGTCACCGCGTAATGGCACCCAAAGCACTGTCACCCCTGGAGGTCATGGCGCGGAAATAAGTATCAGAGGGACAGCAGGCGGCCCATATGTCGTCATTGGCACCAACTTTGCACCTGGAACAACGGCCGCTGATATCGAGTCTGCTATGATACCGAGTGGAGGTGAAATGCAGAGTTGTAGGATTATGAGTGCTACGCCGACGGTCATTGCGGAGATGGTATTTACTGAGAAGCAAAATGCTGAAAGTGTCATCTCTACTTTCAACAACAAGAAGGTATGGTATCCCCGCTGTAGATGGAGCGTCATAGATTGAAGCTAATAGCACGATCTCAGGCCGACGGCCGCATCCTACACGTCTACATGAAAACCGGAGGCCCTTCAGCAGGCGCACCTCCAATTAGAAAAGCACCAACCTCTCGTGTCGATCTCACCCGCAACAGTCCACCCTCCTACGACAGCCAACGCGATCAATCAGATCGCCAAAGGCGCGCAGATCCAGAATTTCAAGATGGCAGCTATGGCTTCGATGCTAAAGACGACAGTATAGATGTGGATATGGATGCTCCAGCGCCAGTGACTCCCGCTCCTGCCAATGTCTCCGCACCTAGATCTGACCGCCGTGACGATCGACGCGATGATCGACGTGGCTATGAAGCACCTAGAGACTACGGAAGAGGCAGGTCATACTACGATAGGGATAGAGACAGTGCGAGGCCGAGGCACGATCAGCGCTTGTATAGCGATGATATGTATCCTCGTCCGCGTGGTCGCGGTTTTCGTTGAAATCACAGAATCGATCCCTATATTCAACAACCAAGCTAGCTTCGCAACTGCGTCGCCCGCATCGCTCTACGTCTTGAATAGGCGCTTGTCTTCGAAAAGATAGTTGCATGTGCACTGCGTGGTGTTTGAAGGCGTCAGTACTGCGGTCATTGGCTATGCCTTAAGGCCTTTGGCGACGGCTATGGCTATATGGAGGCAAAGCGTTATAGCTAGTTGAAGATAGTAAACACGAAAGGTTCATATCATTACTATGAGCGTTTCATCTTGTAGACATCACCGAACGACCCCTACGACGCCGGACTCGGTGACAATACCCCATCCCTACTCCACTCACTCGGATTCGGTCCTAGCACAGAATCAATAGTCTCCCCATCAGCGAACACATCATCCCACGTCAGCCACGCCATATCCCAAACCTCCCCCTTAACCTTCAAGCTCTGCACATAATACTCACTATCACTATTACCCCCAGTACTCGTGATCTTGAGTGATTTGCCGCGGCCCAGATCAATTGTCATACCAAACCACGGTGAGTGTATAAGAAAAGTCGTTTGGCCCGTAAGCGTAAACAAATCGATCATATTCCACAGCAGCTAAGTTTGCATAGCGCCTGCGTCGCTGTTACCTGGAAGCCCGGAGGGGGAGGTGTTGTAGTAACTTCTCGCTATGTATCGAGACCGCTGCACGCTCGGGTCTTGACGGCTGGCGAAGTTGATCAGGAAGGGTGAGGCGAAGCTGGGTTCGTTCCCGGAGTTAGGGATGGTGTAGTTGAACTCCGCACTGCCGCTCGGGTACAGATTTCGGGTGGAAGATTGTGTCGAGACGATCGACGAATGTCCAAGGGCCGTCGATGTAGTTGATCAGCGTGTAGATGTCGTTGTGTGGATTATTCCTGTATTCCCAGGGTATGGCTTCGTAGAAGGCGTCGCCCCAGTATCAACCGCCGCAGCTTGAGGGGTCTTGATTCACGAAAGTGCCGTTGCTGTTGCGGGGGACTACGAAACCGATGTAGTTTAGTGAGGAGACGGAAGCGTCCCAGTGGTTTCGCCATTTGCGTGAGCGGGTTAGGTATTCAGCTGCGTCGGCGTCGTTGCCGAGACCAGCTGCGACGACATGGACTGCGAACTCGTTGGCGGAGTACTCGACTGCGCAGGAGACGGCGCGTGTTTAGTTGGGAGTTATGTAGTTAAACATCAGCCAGTCTGGGAGAGCGCTGCTGCTCTCTTTTGCAGACGAGGCGGGAGCTTGCGGGTCGTGGATGTTGGCTGGCTGCACTTTGGCGTCTTTGAGCATCCTTTCCGTAGCCGGCGGTCCAATTTACAGCGTCGCGGATGCCCTTGACATAGGCGTCTCCGAGGATGTTGTCGGCGTTCGAGCCGCCTTGTCTGCGGCCGTTGTAGTTGGAGGAGCGCCCGTCGGGCATGTAGCCCTCGTTGCGCCAGATGTCGATGACTGATCTGATCTGTTCTCCGTAGGAGACATTTTGAAAGATCCCAGAATGTGAAGATCTCGTCGTAGTAAGGTTCATCTGAATTCCAGAGAGGGTTTTCGCCTGTGCGGTTTGAGGAGATGAGATGCATGCCGTAGAGGGATGAGTAGAGTAGCTGGAGAGTGGTCACGTTGGTTTCCGTGGTCTGGATCTTGGAGAAAAGTTTGGCGTTCGAGTTTGATTTGGCTGCAGTGACGAGATCTTGAATAGTCGTACCCGCAGGTATTTCTGAGTCCAGGAACTTACAGGCCTTGGCCGATTGAGATAAAAGACATGCCTACCTTTGATGTGACATTGGTGTCTGGGAACGAGTAGACCACACCTACCCTCTTGACCCCAAAAGCTATTGTACCTGGACCATATTCTGAGAGCGTTGTGCCACAAAAAAGATTCGGGTATCTGTGACTTTGTTGTCAAACTGGCCACAGAAGCTAGATGGTCCAATCTGGCCCAAGGTTCCACCCATTGTAATAAGTACCACTGCCTTGATAACTCCCACCGTGTGAGACCGTAATATTTCCGTTCACGTAGTGCTAGCTAAGCTCGGCACGTCCAACAGAACTAAGAAAGTGGGGAACATCAACTACCACAATCGGCTCCGACGAGTAGGAAAAGCATAGGTGAACATCCCCGCACGGCTGGTTGCTGCAAGCTGTAGAGTGATACCTATTGATATCGAGCTCTCGTAGAAACACCTTTGGGCTTGATCTGGGGCTGACCGCGAGCTTGAGAAGTCTTCCAAGGGAGTGAAGACATTGCCTGTGCCTTGTTGTTGGGAGACGACTCCATACTTTGGTGCTCCTCCAGTGCCAGATTGGCGGGTCAAAGAAAAGGCTTGGATGTTGGCTGTTGGCGAACAGCCTGAGTAGGCATCTGGGCGACAGTCTGGAACAAGCTTGACGACTGAAAATGAACCGCTGGTGACTCCAGGAAATATCCTCCATCCTCAGTGCCGAGGCTATGGAAGTGTCAATTGGAACCAGCCAGTTCCATAAGGGGGCGCACTGACACTGGTCGTACATATTGCGTATAGTCAGTAGTCTGTGTGAGTACTGGGCCAATCAATGGGAGAGTATACACTGAAAGTTGTATGAGGTGATGCATAGCTTGCGAATGGAGACTGTGAGAAGTATTCTGAAAGGCAGCATAGCTCGTTATATCCATAAATGTGAAGAGACAGCTACCTAAGATTCGTGCCTACCATTGCAGTGTGACGTACAAGAGAAATAGAAGACACTTCGAGGCCGGATATGAGAGGAAACTACTGAATCCTTCGAGCATGTAGGGAGCTTAGGTGTTAGAAAATGACACCTATTGTTGTGACTATCGAGGTCATCACTTATATGTGAATCCTTGCGCTGACCAACGAGCTCAGCGGAGCATTGCCATCGGCATCGCATCACGCAAATCATTGGTCCCCGAACCATCGGTGTTGAGCCTTGGAGTCTTCAACGGAGGTCCAGGATCTTCAGGACACAGCTCAAATTGGAAGATGGTCTTTTGCAGGCCCTAGGACAATTGTTGGCATATTGAAGCATGCTTCAGTCCCTGGATACGGTGCTATTGCCAGCTGAAGCTGTTCTTCACAATATACACGTGACCATCACAACCAAGTGGAATCTTGGTGTGAAGATTTGAACTTCGTTGCTTGTACGCATATTCGTACCATTGACGTGAATGTTCTCAAATGAGTGAAGGTTCGGCGGAAAGCCTCTATTCCTGTAATCTATTTTGAGCTAGACGTAATCAAACCCAGACAAAGCCCCCACCTCATGGACAACCTTTGATCAATCGACTTCAAACCCTCTCGAGAAATTTACGTATTACATAAGATCTGGAAGACCATTCAAAACATGGCTACAGAAGCATCACCCTCACAGACGACTCAAATGGCACAATCCGAGCTAGATGACGCGAGCACCATGGCGTCTCTAAACCGCTTGCAAGAGATGCACGTCGCTGTATGTGTCTGCAAGCACCCCTTATCTGTGAATACTACTGACCGTTGGGCCTGTTGTACAGCTCCGCCATCTCCGCGAAACCATTCCTAGAGTCGTGGAGTCCGTCATTCTGGAACCAGCCCTGCCAGACCTTCTACATACCCAGTTCAAAGAAGCAGCCACAGGCGCTGCTAAAGATATTCAAGATTTCAAGCATCTAATGGGACATCCAAGAAACAAGGAGGTCCTGGAGAAAGCGAAGGAGAGCAGAGCTAGGGACCCTGAGAAGATTACACCATGGCTGGTAACAGAACATGAGGATTGGCTGGATGTCAAGAAAGAGGATAATAGTGATGATTTCGATATGGCGGGAAATGACGAGGAGACTAAGACGCCTGATATTGATACTAAGACGGAAGACATCAAGGAAACCCTGGACAAGTTTGAGAAGTCACATCGAGGCATAACTACGTTCATCAAACCGGAGTTTAAGTCTATGATGGTACGTTTACCTCTCGGATCCCTGGGAGCTGGAGACAGCCGATGGGGTGGCGCGTTCTCTTGCGCACACTATTTACGCGAGACCTCCTCTGGAATGATTTCAGCTTTAGATGTCGGCAGGCACTGGGACAAAACGCTGACATTCCTAGGTCGCCCTACCTTCACCAGCCAAGATCACGTTCGCGATTGATTTTGATACCTCTACTGAAGGTGTCATTAGTTACGCCGTAGGATGCACGGCGGAAACGAAGTTCAACAGAGCCATTATCGATGCAATTGCTTCGCGACCTCAACCCAATGATCTGATTTTCCTTCTTGTGAGTTTTGACTAGCTGTTTTCTGTCTACTGCTGATTTTCGAAAAGGATATGTTGGCCTCATACCTCGATATCAAGTCAAGAGCCTGCGTCAAATGCTCCCGTCTGTTAGATCGCAATGCTCAGTTCCCTATGATCCGGTCGAGGAAGCGGACGAAGCAGCCTGCTGGCCATTATTCAACCCAATGGCAGGCCCTTCATAAGACATGCACCTAAACGTCTAGGCTAGTCTTCCTCTGGTCTAAGACGATAGAAGCGCCCAGGGTGGTCATATCGACGGTCATACATCTCTCCAGCTCTGAAAGGATTCTCGCCATAGCCTCGGTTGTACCCTTCCCAATCCCATTTCTGATCCACATATTCGTACCCTTCCACGTCCCTCCAATAGAGTGCCCGCTTAGGATTGTCTGGATCCCAGACGGCATCGCTCCACTCTCCACCTTTAGGTCTTACATATTTGCGAGTTCGGAAGTCATACCTCCGCCCATTCCTCTCTCCTTGACGAGCATCTTTGGACCGGGACGTACGCTCGCTGTCCTGCCTGAAAGGATACCCAGCGTTGTCCCACCGTATCCGCATGTCTCTAGGATGCTGAACGCCGCGAGTCTTCCAGCCACTCCATACTGGGCGATGGGGTTGTTCCCAGCCCCAACGGGTTGCGATGAAGATGTCTGGACCTTTGTTTGTCAGGCAGTCCTCCAACCTATCCACCTTTCCCATGTTTGGCTTGTCCTTGGGCCAGACCCACTGCCACTTTCCGCCATCCTTCCAAGATCTGCGAGGTCGTATTGGTAGATCGTCAACAGTACAAAGTTTACTGATGGGAGGCTCCTCATAACGAGGCCAGCATATTGAGCATCGGCATCCACTGTGCTGTCGTCCTCTAAGCTTTTCGTTCTCTACGATGTCGGACTCGTAGTCGTCTCCTGGGTACCACTGCTGCCCCCGTGTCCCAACGTTTCCGTCTGTTGACATGCTATCGTCGTCCGGAGGGTACCATCTTTGGCCCCGTGTTCCGACGTTCCCGAACATTGACATGGTATGCTTGAAGCCCGTGCAAGGGGAACGATAGTGGCAGATCTCTAAAGATGACGTGGAACCTAGAAGTATTTGCACCCTTGACGTCCTTTATAGCTTGAAAATCAGTCAGCGGCTGTTTTCTGGTCCATCGCCTGGTTTGATGCCAGCACCACGCAAACTGCACCTGCTACCAGACACACAGAAGCCGGACCAGATGACCGGCAAGCCTTTTGAGGCAGACATTGCTGCCTGGGGTCTTCCGCTATTCAAGTATGCTCGCGCGAAGGCTTCGAATGGGATTCTCCGAGGTCTAACCCGCGGAGCCTCATCTTCGGAATGTCGATTGCCTTATGCATGTTGCCGCTCCTGCATATATCGGAACCCATCGAGGGAATGTATTCGATGAATATACCCGCTTCAATTGGCAACATCGACCAGATATGTGAACAGTTATAGACCTCAGACGTGCACTGTAACTGGTCACATCCACAAGGCTATATTCATGTTAATATGCTATCAGTCCTGATTGAGCGACGGAAACGAGCACGATTCCTTACGCAAGAAACGGATAGACACCCTGATTTCATTTACAAAAATCGTAGTCCGACAGTCTCCAAAGATCAAAGTCCATCTCTCTACATTTCTATTGCCGCAGCCGAGCATTCTGACGAATTCTAAGATACTGTCGTCTTTCTCAAAATTCAGATGTCGCCAGGTAAAGACGACATATAATTGCCTTGGATGACTTCGGAGCGTAATTGTTGATTGTGGTCGGTCTGCCGAGAAATGGTCAAAGATAGCAAGATCCCGGCTAGTCGAAAGCTTGACCAGTATGACCCTCAAAGGATAATCTGCCTTCACTTCACCAATCACTTGCCACCCTGCCTCTTCACATGTCACCAACGGTCACTCTCATTTCTACCAGCAATCTGCGCTTTAGATCGCCTCACTTTTCAACTTAGCTTAACAGCGTCCTCCCCTGGACGTCGTGAACGGGGATACGGTGCCAGACGGATCTAAGGGCATTGTAGTACAGAGAATATCGATGGGAGGGGAAAAGGGTTAGCGTAGCACTTAGCTTGTAGAATTGCATAATTCGTTTATTGATTATGTGCTGATACTCCACCCTTAACACGAGATTTCTTCCCATCCTAACGTGTTTCCAGTCTCACCACAACACTATCGACACTCCTTTATACCGCCATTATACGTAGGTGTGTGCTGCCTTCACAACCTACTTATCACCCGGAATCATTTGTTTTGCTACGATAGTGTGTGTGTGTTTCAGCACTGCACCTATCTACCCCAAAGGGCAGCCCAAACGTCTGAGCTCCTCACACAGACCAATCTAAGCGACCAAGCACCGCCCAAAAATCTCCCTATGTCTGCCGCATCCACTTCAATTGACGCTCCAAAGGCCAACGCCAACGCCATCGCCTCGAGCAGTGACGCATCGGGACGCCAGCAAGTCCAACGCTACGGCAAAAAGCTCCTCGAGATTCTCAAGGTGCACGCGAAAGTCAAACGAGAAATAAAAGACAGACGGAACGCTCTAGACAACCCGGACGACAGGATTGTCCATCAATACGAACGGAACTTCAAACCAGTCTACGACCTACTCGTTTTAGAACGGGATTTACTCGAAAAAGCACAAGAGTCTGGAATGGAGCTCCTAAGGTAGGGTGCCCATTCAAAATGCATATAGAGTAGTATACTGACCGAATACAGGTGGCATGCTAAAGTGGTCACTGGACATTTCCTCCCTGAAGAAATTCATCTTATGATTGTCGAGGAGTTGTGTCTCCATTTCTACTCGTCATTCAGATTATGAGCTGCTTGGGGGACGGCAAAGCTGCTAGGAGAATATTACGAGGCCGACAGCGATGTAGCTCCTGCATTAGGTAACTCCGGCATGTCTCACCAGGGGCAACGGATTCTTAAAGAACTAGATGCATGCTTAAGTTCGGGCAAAGAATCAATGTATCATTACTTAGAGAACGATCTTTGTCAATACCTTCCTATGTTTTAATTGCGATATGAACGTCTCTATCATGACTTTTGGCCGCCTAACCGCCTCAAAGCTACCATTGTATCTATTGTAGAGTGTTTCCAGCGTTCCTAGAACAACACTCCTCATCACTTGCGCGGTCACACTACTGAAATTTTTAGAGTCTGTTCCATCTATCTTCAATATCCACAGGACAGCAACACCACTTCCTGCAATTGCTCATCCCAACGCATTATTTTCTACCCAGCATGACACATCAGTTCTCCATGGTCTCTGTGCACAACGATAAGAGCAGCCTACACACCAACGGACCATCAGAAAAAACAGTGGACACCACTGAAGATCGTCAAAAGGTCCGAAACTACGGCAAATTCTTCTTCGACACGCTCCAACAACAAGAGGATGTCAAGTAGAGGTGAAACACCCATATGAGAATCTGATGCAAGGCGATGTCTAGTCGAATGGTACTGTATGACGCCTGAGAGAATACAACGCGTTGGAGGATCTGGAGTTGAGCGTATTCTAAAAGGAAGAGGAGCTTTGTGCGAACTTCTTCAGGTCAGATGCTGTTGATCTACGGCTGAGCATAGGGTGTGGTTGATGGAGTGTAGGTGGTATCCTAAGGTTGTTGTTGGAAGGCTTTTGCCAGAGGAGATTCGTAGGAAGATTGTTGAGGGATTGTGCCCACGGTTCTACTCCAAACCATCGAAGTACGTATTTATCAGAGCATCTGAGAACGTTAGTAACGAGATTGCTAGGATATAGAGGAGAGATAGCATCCAAGCTGAGATCTCTTTGAGGAAGCTCTTGTGAGGCTTTATTAGTACAATGACCCTAGGGTACACTTCGTTGGCGATAGCATCCTTAGCTTGCAGAATCAAAGGATGTATCCCTAGTAATTTTCCACTATCTAGTGGGAATACAACTTTACTGCACCCTCAATCCCTCCCCTCTTTCCCATTCCCTGTTTCCTCACAGACGTTTGTGGGACCATACTTTCGCAGCTTCTGCAGGGAGCATTTGACCTCTCAAAGCCTAAATTACACCTTCAATTTCGTCAACCATAGCTCCGCAACCCCATCTATTCGGCTATCATTACACGTCAGCAAAATCACCATGTCAAACATTCCTTCCATATCCCACCCACACGGTACCTTGAGCGACATGCCACCCAAAAGCCTGTCTAATTCTCCATCTTCGGTTCTTGCAGACCGCGACGAAGCCCACCAAGTACCGACACTGGCACGGCATATATCTCAAGCCTCGTATCACAGCGACAAGACTTAATGAAGAGTACCACACCGAGCAAGCAGGCGTAGCGGGTTTTGAGCAAAAGCTGGACTAGTACCTCATCCGCAAATTCCGAAGATTCTTTCTAGAGGGAAAATGAGGGCTATGCTGATGAGGAGCTTGTGCGGTGAGTACCTTGTCGATAAAGTCTGGTCGGGTGGGGGTGGGTGATTGTCGATAAGGCTGACCGGATATTGGCTCAGCTGGCTTCCCAAAGCAATTACTGGGCATTTTCTCCCTTAGGAGATTCATCGTATGATTGTGAGGGCAGCGTATCCGAATAATTTTCCGGGACCTTTCAACTACAAGTCCGAGGAAGAGATAGAGAAGGGATTCAAGGTAGCCAAGGGGGACGCTGCTGGGAACGAAGGCAGCGAGAGTAAGTTTTGCGTGTGAGAAAGCTTGGGAATGCGAAGGGAATGGAAGTTTGATCGAAATTCGAGCACTTCTGAAGGGCATCTGATTGGGAGGGGGAAGTCTGGCGTGGACCGAGGATACTTGCTCGAGGATATCAGTGATCGACAATTGAGACTTCACTCTCAAAATCGATTAACACATTTTCTTGCCCGTAGACTGCCGCACTTCTTTCTAATACACTCACAAACTTCAGCTATAAAATCACCGTCAATCATTACCTACTGGCTGCAATCCCATCCCTCGCTTCATCCGATCGGTAAAAAGCAATCGCCATGGCAAACGCCACCACCAACAACACAACTCCCTCACACCCCTCCCCCTCCACTGCCACCACCGACCGCGCAAAAGCGCGTCAAAAAGTCCACCACTACGCCCACACTCTCATCAACACCCGCATCATAAGCGCAGAGTGCAAGGTCGACTGGGTAGCGCTGGCTACCAAACATCAGGAACAGATTTGTCTTTTCAAAAACTACTCCCAATACCAATCTATATCACTATTACCTCAGCCCACAAGTCTCCGGTTCGAAGAATTGGTCGCGAGGATGATCGACTTTGAGGACCAAGAGGCGGAATGTGGGGTGGAGCTGTTGCGGTCAGTGGCTGATTCTGTTGAGCCATTGTGGGGGAAGAAAGCGCTGACTGGGTATAGGTGGCAAGTCAAAGCCATCACGGGTCGCTTTCTCCCCATAGAACTTTTGAGGATGATCGCGAGGGTTTTGTATCCGTGGGCACATCAATTGCCCTACGCGCTGGCCGGTTCTCAAGACGAGGCTGCTGGGGGAAGGAAACAATGAAGGTGAGGATGCTGGAGGAAAAGCTGGTGAGATTATAGAGGTTGGGAACGCTATGTGAAGCGATCTGATGGGCTATGAGTGCGAGGTGGCAGACGTGACGGCATGGATTGGGTGGGATTGATGCAGGTTGCACGGGGGGACGAGTCCATGAACCAGGTGCAGATGTAGTTGGACTCCTGTGGGGGTTCGAGAGATATTATTCGTTCAACACGCACATTCGTCTGAAACCCCTAACGCTTGTTTGAGCTCCTGGTGAGAATATGGCTCCAATACAGCGACGAAGGAACGAACGCAGCGATCGGAGAATCGTACCTGCCAGCCGACCGAGAAGTATGAGTAGAAACGGTGACTACTTTCAAACCATATCAGCGCTCTCTTTAGACCCGAGGATTTGTAGCCAGCCAAGTGCTCGCTGTAGGGGTCGCCATGACTGCATGTGGCTTTCTGGTCCAATCTCACTCCTCGTGAATGTTGCTACTTGCGAAGGGTCGCCAGATCGGCATATTGTCTGCTCTGCCATACACAGACGAATGTGATCGCCAAGCCTGGATCTGAATTACTAACATTCCGAATTGGAAAGTGTCTCGACAAACGCTCAACAAGCAATCGAAACAAATGATCCTTAATCCCCACCACAAAGTTCCCAAACGCAGCCTACTACTCGCCAAAAGTCATCGAATACTTTAGCATACTCCCCTGAACAAGTAGAGGGTGTAGAAGGAGGTATCAAATATGGAGGTGGTAGCCGGTCGAACATGGGCTTTCACACATTGAGGTAATTTATCTATTGACTAGCGTAGGCGGGTTATTTTGGAGAAATGAGAGCATAGTTGTGGCTTGCGGAGGTGGCAAGATTTGAGATTCACAAAACGGGAAGTTCAGATAGGAGCTCGCGGGATCGGGATGAAATTTCACCACCTGTTAAATTGCAGAAAGTCTTTGCAGTTCACCACATCACACAAGACTGCACATCCATCCAAGGTCTACAATTGGAATTCAAGCGGGGAAGAGGTGCTTATACAGATTGCGCGGACGTTCTGGAAAGAATCACAACGTAGCCTTACCTCAAGAACCACCCCCTACAAAGCTCATCAAGACATACAAAAGACAAAAAAAAAAGGTTGGCGGCTCAACATATCTCGCCGAGACTTACACCCCGAGATTATTTGCTGATGTTGTCGCTAGAGCAGGGTGTTCCATTATACACCTCTTTCGAGGCCAGGGTAACAGATACTCTCTTCGGAGCGTCGACCTCGAGCAGGGATATTCCATTATACACCAGCAGCCACACTAATGTGGTGTCTTGGCAGGGTAACATATACTCAGGCGCGCCAGATACACTGCAGTGTAGTTAATTGTGGTAATTTATACTCGGTTGATAATACCTTTCGTAATCAGGTTGCACCACTTAGCCATAAAATCGAAGCCTCCTATTGAAATATATATGCCGTGAGGTTTCGGGACTGCATCACCGATCATGACAAATAGGCGGTGCTGAAAGAAGCGAAGTGAAGTAGGTGGCTGGTATCTCATCATGGGAGGTTGCATTTCTTTCGCATTTAGCATGATCGGGATACCCTGGTCCTCGCAACATTAGACATCCGCCCGATGTTTGTCAAAGAAGTTTGTAGTCTCCTCCAGCTTGGCGCCGTCACTCGAGGCTCGCATGGACGAGGCTGCGAAATCTGATGCATCTTGGCTTCACAACTGGAGGGGGGGCCACAAAATCTGCAATCATCTCAAGACACAAAGCGATCATCCCATCACCTACAAAAGCTACCAAGACTTGCAAGAAGCCGGATAAGAAATGCCAAACAAGGAACTGGCTCAGGCATCACCTATTTCGCAGAGTCTAATAGAGGCTTGATTTAGGTAGACCAAAACCGGCCGGTAGGCGATTGGTCCGTTCAGCTTTAGGAGATCAGCCTCGACCAAAGCAACAGTGCTGTATTCTAAGCGCGTAAACTCGACACATTCTACCAGTGCGACCGGGAGTGTGTTTAGCGTCCTTTGATAGTCAATTATTACTTACCTGGCATTCACACCAAAGAACACGAGCTTGAATGTGGATAAAAGATGGGCCTTCAATTGGACATACAAGCCACGAAATACCGGCAAATCTGGGTCTACTACTGGGATAGACAGGTTCTTAATGTATGCAGCAATGAGCTGGAGAAACCACCTTGGTAGTCCAATCAATAGGGTAGCTGGCGAAAATATTCTGCGATCGGGCGAGTACGCGCAGCTTGCCAGGGTAGAGCTGGAATTCGCCATTCAATTATGGGTCAAAACCTTCCCAAGCTTATCCAGAATGCAGCAGGCAATTTTAAGAGCGCGAGAGGATTGCACTTTCCCAGTCCGACGCATGCCAAAAGATTGTCCGGGAGTGCCAGAAAGGGAGAGACTGGTCCATGGCTCGGGTCTTTAATTTTGACAGCTGAGCTCGAATGGGGGTCCTCGCGCCCTTGAACGATTACTTTGCAAGAAAATTTCCAGGTGAGAAGTGCTAGGCGTCGCTAGGTTGTTGCCAAAAGAATGAAGACTGATCCGTGTAGTCAGGGGCAAGAAGCCTCGCTTGGAATCGGGATTAGCGTCGTATCATAGAGAATTCCGTACCGAGGCCAACCACAACATTTTCGCTTCCCGCAGAGATGTGATGTCCTAGAGTAAGGGCAAAAAGGGCAAAAAATATTGCATATAGCAATGGTAATGTTCCAAAGAATAGACGAGTAATCTCGCCAGCTCAGTACGCTTTGACCTCGCATCTGCTAGCAAACTGATTGCGGCGTTATAGGCTGGCTTGCGCGCGCTAACTGTGCATCTGAAAAAGCTGCTAGAGATTTTGGCAGATGCCAAATTGTACACCATATGGCCCGAGCATAAAGAATTGGAACACAATACATTATATAAACAAGAAACAACAAATAGTAGATGAGTTCTTCGCAACAATGTCTTCTTATCAGATTTATATGCAACAACACAACACTTACTGCACACAGCTCTAACCCACCGTCAACAAGCCTCCGTTGTAACGCTATCACGTTTTGTTCCGTCCATCAATGTTGAACTCGAATCTGCGGTCGCGTCCCGACCGTTCTGCTGATGTTGCCCGCCCCGTCGCATCGTACAATTTTCTTTCCACGAATGTCACCCTTCCGTGATGGTCCACAAGCACGACTGTCTGTCTCTGAGTTCCGTACACCCCACTTAGACCATCGCTATATTCAGTCTTCTTTGTCGCATTCTCTACGTTCACAGGCTGATTACTCGTCGCAGCTGCTAGGTCCTCAGCGCTCATATCGTCCATACCGTCTCCCCGAATTGCCGGAATGAAGATGCTATTGCGCAGCTCCATCAAGTAGCTATCCCACATACGACCTTCTGACCGCTTCGGCAGTGTGTCATCACTTAGGAGGTGGAACATATCGTCGATGAGGCTGGCTTTCGAGTCTTGTTTTGCAACGCTCGACTTGATGGCAGCGAAGAGGAGCTCCTCCCCTCTCAACACTTTGAACCATGACCTGTCGTCAAACGCTGCATTACTTAAGCCCACCGTCTCGCCCTTGTTCTTGGCGATCCACGGTATGCCTTCGACGTTGGACGCGCGATTCGATATCACTGCAAAAGGTTCGCCAACTGTGCCACACACCAGACTGAAGCCACCGACCCCCTTCATACTCTCTCCCTCTACAAGGCTCTTGACAAAGTTCTCCGTGTTGGCACCACTATCGGTGGCTTGAATCAAGAAAGCAATCACCATCGCACCTCTACTCCTAGCCTCTAGATTCATGGGCCCATCCTCACGGAAGTTGGTTAGGACTGCGACACGGCCTTGCTTCGTAATGCCGAGCCATGTCCCTTGTTCCTTGCGTAGAAGGTCTCGACCGCCAAGGACATTCTCGTTGGGCGACTCCCACCAATGGGCTTGAGCTGTTGGGCGATTAAGATACTCCTGACATGGTCTTAGCCTAGTCAGAGTGCACAAATCACGAAGCGTACATCACGGTTGTTGATGAGAATCAGGGCATAGTCGGGATGGGCGGTAGAGAGGAGGGCGATACACATGGTTGTTGGCTGATCGCTGGGTGATCGCTGGCTAATTTTTAAGAGTAGAGATGATAGTGATGCTAACAGAAGATCTACGTATTAAGCATGCTGGTGATGGAGGAGCTATCTGAAGACTACTGCTGAGATTTGAGGGTTCAAAGGTCACGGAGAAGTGACGGTGTCTTTGGTGAATAGGGTATACATTCACACTGGAGATATATCGAAGTGGAGACTGGACCAAGACTGAGTGATGACGGACGGTTGAACTCTGAATAGAATGCTCCTTCATGGCAACTTCTGCTCTTCTCTGGGATTTGCAATGATGATGTCTCCGCAGAAGCGGGTGGGGCGGCAGATGCGGCTCTTTTTCAGCCCTACGAGACAGCTAAAGTACTTTACAGTATCAGCTGATTGCATGAAGATGATGCAAGGCACCATATGACCGTTCATCAGCATGGTCTGATCTTCTCTTCTTTACAATTTACTGCAATCGAGTTTTTGATTCAGAGCTTGTCCTGCGCTTCTATCATGTTCGACATCCTCCCAAACCTCCTTTCGTAAGTTGAATAAACAAACAGTGCCCCTCCAACCCCCACTATCCGTTCTCTCCGGTGCCTACACCATAGTATGGAAAGGATTCCGACCACTTATATTATATAGTTCGATCATCACCGTCCTCTTCCCAATCTTCGCCTCCTATAAAGCTCTTCGTACCTCAGATCCGGCTCAGCTGACACCATGGCTGATGTACTGGGTCGTTCTCTCCTGCTACTCGCTCGTTGAGTCCTGGACGTGGTTCATACTAGCATGGTAAAGCCATCAAATACTATGGAAGACAGCGCAAAGCTAACGACATTCAGGGTCCCCTTCTACGCCTACTTCCGCCTCCTCGTCCTCTCCTACCTTGTCCTCCCTCAAACCCAAGGCGCCAAGCTCCTCTACCAAACCCACATCCACCCTTTCCTCGCACACCACGAACACGACATCGATAGATTCATTACTTCAGCCCATGATCGCGCTCGATCAGCAGGCTTGGTCTACCTCAAGCGCGCGATTGAATTCATCAAAGAGAATGTGCTGGGAATGCAGCCAAAGGCAAGACCTACACATGTCCAACAGCCAGGCGCGAACTATGCTCAGAGTCTTCTATCTCGCTTTAATTTGCCGAGCGCTAGACAAGGTCTTGCTGCACCCGCAGGTGATTTCTACGGCCTTCTAAGCGCTGCTGTCGCCACTGTTAGCACCACGAGCGGCACGAGCAGGGAAGCGCAAGTCGAAAACTTGAGCAAGAGCGGTACTTTGATACCACAAGGGATGACAAGTGCTACGGAGAAGATGACGTTCTTGTCCACACAGCGCGAGAGATTAAGAATGCTATTGACCGCGCTCGACAAAGAAGCCAATGACCTGGGCCCTGAGGCGGCCATTGAGAAAGACGTGGACAAGAGGATGGCTGGAGCACAGTTGGGAGAGGGACTGCGTAAGAGCAAGAGCGAGGCAGATTTCGAGGAGATCGATAAAGATGCTTTGGAGAAAGAGAGGCAGGGGAAGACGGCTGCGGCCGGAGGTTGGATGCCGTGGAATTGGAGTCCGAAGCCCGATGGAGGAAGTAAAGGCGCCGCTACTGGCATTGATACTGGGTCGTAAACCAGAATTTTGATTGACGTGATAATTTGCTTATGATTAATGATAAATTAGATTCGGTATCGACCGCTATATCTATACGCTATATTATGTTCTCGGGAGCGGTGTCCAAGTGACTTTATGCGATAGAATAGAGGATTGGGCCTAGGCCAAATTGGGATTACAATTTCTAACAACGAACATCTACAATCTCATCTACTCTCAAACCGACAGGTTCGTCTTGACACCGCTCGAGATGAGCAAGAATTGCACAGAACATTGGGTAGAAAGCCTAATGATCGTCCAGAAAAGGATCAAGTACGTCCTGACTGTGGCGAACATTTTGATGCTGACGTTCACGACATTGGCATTCTGCCGGTCACATCGACCTCCACTCCCTTCACGATATCCAGAGTTTTGGAAAGAGAGAGCTATGACGAGCAACTCCGTGCTTCGCTTCATCCTGCTCATTCATTCGCAATTTTTCTCGCCTGTAGTACGATATGCTGTCAATAGGAGTCTGAGACTCTGATTCTTGCCATCCTGCAATTCTGCTTTCAGTGCTAAAGCGAGGTCATGGTCTAGAACGACGTGTAGTGCGAGGCAGAATGGGGACTCAATATCAAAGGATGAGTGTCAATAATATGCGCTGGTCATTTAAAGCGCCAAGATGAAAGACCGCAGTCTTTCAACCAAGTCTAACGATGAACGTCTTGATTTCTAGCATGCTTCAAGAGCCTCACGATTCAGAGGCGTCGGGATCGAATAGGGCACCGAATGGCTTGCGTTCTACTCTATCACCGCGTGTTTCAGTTGTCCGCCGGCAATTATTGCATGCAATGTTTCTCGTCGCCTACACGGGAGGAGATCAATCGGGCTCATAGAGAAGGCATCTGGCTTGATATCGGTGTCCCTGGCATACGCAATTTAAACACGATCTCGCTGGCGAGGGTTCTGTTGTGGAGTCTCCTGGGTCTTTCAGGAATTCCCTTACATCTGCTCTACAACGGTGTGGTGTTCTCCACCTTGGCCTCCAACGACTATTCAGTAACCGCAATATATGGTGATCTCTTGAATGAGACAGCCTTACCATCTCCATCAACCTACTTTGATCTGGCAAATTCTACTCTAAAAGATTTTCGAAACGCTTCGGATTGGCAGAGGCTCGACAACGGCGAGTGTATCAAAGCATATGCACAACCGTTTGTATCAGCTCGGGGAGATCTTTTAGCCATTTCCACTAAATTGAATGCTAGCCGTTCAACAGTATCAATACTCCCAAGCAGCAAAATCTATCAGCAGCCCGTGGGTGGATTGATAGTAGGTGCCAATGTAGCCTACGCATGGATCTGCTACGCTCAACACGAATATCACCTCGCACCAAGTCATTTTCCTTCTGAACGCCTCCAGGACTCAAGTGGAGCCGGAGTTGGCCCAGAACAACGAGGCATGCCCGGTCAACCCTGTGACTTCAATGCTGCTTTAGGAAATAGCGCCAATCGGAGTCTCGTGAGCATTGAAGGTGATCAGATCCTTCCAGTCGAATGTTGTATCAGCAAGGTGGTGGTGGAACACTGTCGTCTACAATTCAGCCTAATCATCATGTTGGTCGTGATAGGCTGCAACTTATGAAGATCCTATGCATGATTATGGTGCTGTGGCACGAATAATCGCCAACGCTAGTGACTTTGGGGTATGCAATTGGGTCATTCCTAGCCGACAGAGACCCCACTACGAAGAGTTGGTGCACGCTGGGAAAGGATATATTCAGTGTGCTTACGAAAGAGTTGCTCATTGGAAGTTGCCTGGATCGGAAGGCGAGGGTATGGGAGGCCACGCAAGTTTGGCACGGTGGCTCACTTGTAACACTCTGTAAGTGATTCTGTATTGGTTTCATGCCACCTGTTGGCCATTGCTGCTTCACGAGTTTCGATGTGACGCCACCGGGTGCGGGCAGGCTGTACGCGTGATCAGATATGCTGCAAAAGGGCTCGATGACTGGTGCTGTCTATTTCCAATTTGACATCACTGGATCAATAAAGTCGTGCAAGAAGCCACAAGGCTGTGAAGACCGTTGGGAAAGAGAATCCCCGCCGAAAACCTGGCTCACTTGCTTCAACCCAGTCACCGAGGTCAGTTATGTACCGTGGGGAATTCGCATGGAGGAATTGCCGGGAGAGGGCAGTGCCCGCACTCGGTTATTCACTTTTATAAAATCAGGAGTTTTCGTGATCCTGACCTTCATTTTAAGCGATTCCTTAGTGTGTGATGAATAAACCCCAAATGAGCTTAGCGCCCACACTGAACGTGTGAGCTTGAATATTGGAATTTTACCGAAGATCAAAATTTGAAACTCGATGTTGGACCTCCGGCATCCTACCACACGCAGCGCCCTAAACCGGGAAAGCGCCGTCCCGCCGCTCTAATTCACCCAAGGGGGCTGTGCGGCAGGGGTGACGAGGGTGAAGCGGGGGTAACGTCGACTAATAGGGTAAAGAGGGGGTAAGGTATTTATAAATTAACTCTCTCGGACCTAAAAATAGGAGTCAGGTATATTTATTTATACGACGATCGAGTAATAAAACCTAATCATAAAAAGAGGAGTCCAATAAGAGGATAAAAGAGATACGGAGAGAAGCGGTTAATACTATAACTCTATTAACTGGAATATTAGTATTATCCGGGATTTAGTAAACCGTATCTAGGCTTTAATTATACGGGTATACCTCGAGTTAACGAGGTATACCCGTAGGTAGTAGTATAAACCGTTAAAGATAAATTTCTTTATTAATCCTCCTATATATTAGGGCGCCAAAGGTAGAGATATTTTAATAATTAAAGATCGCGACGTCCTCGCTAGAAAAAAATTTAATAAAAGGGCTCTTAAGCGAGCCCCTAAATTCCCCTAAATATAATTTTAGGCGATAACTACGGGATTCTCTAAGGCTAGGTTTACTATCTAACCTCTTCTTTAATAATTATTTTATTTAAGAGGTACTAGGACGTACCTAATCTTTACCTCCCTCCTCCGTCTTTTTTTTTACCTTATTTATTTATTTCCCCTCCGCCTCCGTCTTCTCTACTTTCGTTATAGTTTTCTTCGTATTCTTACTAACTTTACCGTAGATATTTAGGTCGATATTATAACGAATTAATTAACTAACCGAGGGAGGGGGAGGTATAGAATATATAAATATTACAACTACCGGGGGTATATATTCTTAAATACGATAAAAACTACCGCGACCTCGAATTTATATTTAATATATAATTCATTATAGTAGGCTCTTAAATATCCGGCGTAATACTTTATAAACCAAGCTCTTAAAGACGCTTCTCGATAATTATATTTATTATAAATATAACGAAAAAGCTAGCGATATTATAGGATAGGTATATAATATTTATAATTAATTTATTATTTAGGGGGAGTATATCGGCCTTATATCGGAATAATTATATAAAATTTACCCGTCGAGTACCTAACGGACTCTTTATATTATAATTAAAGAAATAAACTAGCCTACGTTTTCGCGTAAAAAGATTTTAATTATATATATAATATTTTTTAAACCTCGTTAATTATATCCTACCTAGTACCTAAAAGCTCCTTAAGAGTATTTATATAATAATATTTTTTATTATATTATATAAATTTAATTTTATTCTCTAGCTAGAGTAGTCGGCTCTAGAAGATATAAGATAATTTAATTTATATAATCTCCTTCTCCCCCGTAGCGTAGTTATTATTCGCGTTTATTATATCTATTATTATTAGTTAAGTTAGAAGAAAACGAATAATTAAGGCTTTAGACTTTATACGATATATTTTATTAAAATCGTTATTTACGCGATAGCTAGCGTGCCTTTAAATTATTAATTTTATAAAGGGTAAGAGATTAAAGAGATAGACTTTATCGTATCTATATCGTAGGATATAGTTCTTATAATATAATCGATAATTAGAGTTATCTTCGACGCGATTAAACCGTCTATCCTAACGGTACGAATAATAGTACCGTCTTATTCGAAAGCGGCTTGAAATATAGTATTATTAACTTCGTTAATTTTAGTAATATTTAACGACTTATAAAGAATATTTAAAATATCCCTTTTAGTTAGAATTTCTTGATCTAATAGACGGTTCTTATAACTATATAAAAGGATTTAAACGACGTAGCCAAGTTAGAAATAAAGTTTATTTATTAAGATAATACAATCGACTTTATTAAATAAATCGATCTAGACCTCGTAATTATAATTAAAAGGGCACTCGTTATAACGAAGTCTTTAAACCGTCGCTTTTACTTTTAAAACGATATTCTAAACATTATTAATATTTAATATTATACGTCGAGTCGTATACCGGAAACGTTATAATATAACGATAATTTCATCTTTAACCGACCGACTTACGAATATTAAAGGAGTAGACAGGTCTAGTAATAAAGATAAAGAGGTAAAATAAAATTTATTTTTCTTATAATCTTTAACTAATATCTCTTTTAACCCCGTTTACCGTATTAAATATTTATAAATAATCTCTCGAACCTCGAGCGATAAATTAGTAAATCGAGTTATTAAGATTATAATATTCTCACGTATTAAATGAAGAGGAAATCGAAATAGAGTTATTTAGCTAGTATACTAGTTAATTTTCCGTTATCCGACGCGTATTTATAATTAGATAAAATTATTCAAGTTTAAAGATATTAGAATATATAATAATAATCCGTATTAGTTAGCCCTACCTAAAAGCGCGTCTTCCCTACTAAAAATATTAAAAACCTACTATCTTTCATACCTCGTATAACTCGCGATAATGATTCTTATAAGATTAGATAAGGGGTTAATAAACCTAAAGAGATAAATAAACCTTAAATCGTTAACTAACTAAAAAGTATAAATACGAGAATAATTAATACGAAGCTATAAAGGTGAAAAATCTTATAAATTTAATATTATTATTACTTCGCCGATTATACTTATAAATCTCCCCCTACCCGTTTAGTCGAGAGTCTTTACTCGTTATATTCTCGATCTAGATATAGAAGACCTAATAACTAGGATATTATAATTATTTATCTCTTTATAATTTAGGTCCTACCCCGTTTATCCTACTTTACTTTCTTAAACCTATACTTTTCTTACTTCCTCGATATATATAGGTACCTCCTCGACGCTTAAATCTCTTTAAACTTTATTTCTTTAAATTTATACTTTTTATACTTCTTTATTTCCTCGACGCTTATACCTCCTCGATATTTATACCTCTTTAAATCTTACTTCCTTTAATTTATACCTTCTTTATTTCTTTCCTTCCTCGACGTTTATACCTCTTTAAACCTTATTTCCTCCCTTAACGGTTATACCTCCCTTAAATCTTATTTCCTCCCTTAAACCCTATATCTCCTCGGTATAATTAAAAAGAGTAGGAATATACTATACCTCCTATAATATAATTAAAAAGAGTAGGAATATACTATACCTCCTCGGCATATTTAAAAAGAGTAGGAATATATAATTAATATATACTTTAGGGTTTAGTATATCTACTTTTTCCTAATATCTAATAATATAATCATTATTAGTTACGTGGTTATTCTTACTAGTAATTCGTACTTTAATTAAATTTCTAGCACGGTTCAGCTAATTATTACGTAGTAATCATAAATTATAATTCGTATTTATACCGTTATTTAATTCGTATTATTACTTTACTCGTAGGCCTCTTATCCCTAGACTATTTTATATATAATAGTTTTTATCCCGTCTAATAGACGTAGTGTTTCCGTATTCGTAACCCACACTTAAAGGATTATAAGGAAAACAGCTTTTATCCTATTTTTTAGACGGAAACTCGTATATTATTAAACTCGTATAAAGTAATTTATAGCGCGGTTATTTAACCCTTTTATTCTTTTATTTATAATTTTTAAAATCTTTTCGATACGAGCCTATCTATTAGTGAACTTTTTATTTATACTCTCTTATTATCCTTTTTATTTAGTAGTAAACTTTCTACTTTTACCCTCTCGTCCTCCCCCTTATCTAGTAGTGAATTTTCTACTCTTATTCTCTTATTCTTCTACGTATATACGCGGACGGATTTTACGATAATATACCTAGATTAATACACGTGCCTTCTCGTAAATTAAGTTTATTACTTTATTATTAAATATATTAGGTCGAATTTACTCCTAACGTAAAATTTATTTAATTATTCTATACTATACCGAGTATACTTCTTCGAAGAATACCCGATAGTTATAGTATAGGGTTTACTAACGATACTTAAGTTTATATTATAATATAAAGTTTACTAACGATACCTAAGTTTATCGTAATATAGAGTTTATTAATAATATTTAAGAACTTTCTATACCTACTAAAAAACCAAGTTCTCGTAGAGTTCTTTAGTTAATATTAAGGAATAATTAATGGGTATACTCTAATACTTTATACTAAACTTAATAATTCTCTTTATAATCTTAGGATTGATTTACCCTAGAAGTCTAATATAAATATCTTAAATAATATTATATACCTCGTTAAGGTTAAAGTATCCGAGGATATATAACCTTTCGAACGAGGTACGGAATCTTAAGAACTTATTTAGCGTAGACTGTATCGATCCGTAAAATCTATTCCTCCTACGCTATAAGAATTTATTTAGTATAGACTATATCGAACTAAGCGGTCGCTTTCTCCTAGATTATACCGGATTTAATTTATTATAAATATATCCTCCCTTATTAAACCGGGTTATAAGCGGATAAAGTGGCTCCTTTATAAAACTCGTAGGAAACTAAAGTATAAGTAAGTCTTCCGAATTATATTTAAATAATAAGTTAATATATAAACGTAATCGGTCCCTTAGGTAGAATCAACTTTATACGTAACCTCGTATATTATTTAATGAATATAAAGTATTATATTCCGTTTAATATATCTCGGTAAAACTCGGATACGACGATACCGTTTTTTAACTATATGGCTTCAGGTCCGGTTTAATTTTAATAAATTATAAATATCGAGGCTCAGAATCCTAAATTAAGTAGTATAGATCGGTGCCCGAGTAACGCGATAACGCCGAGTTTCTTTTACGACGGATAAGTTTATAAGTTTATAGTTAAATACTTCGTTACGATAAAACTTTATATAATATAATATTAATTTCTAAACCTATTATATCTAACCCTAAATTCATTTTATATACGTTTTCCGTTTAAATTAGCCCATCGAATATATACTCTTTAATTATTAATAGGTGTTGATCTCGATCCCGGATCCCCGTAGGTTTACTACTCGAATTTCGCGATAAGACTAAATTCGAATTAGGCGGTTTCTATAGTAATCTAAAGGTCTAGCTTAAGGGTCCGGTATAATTTAACTTTATATTAAAGACCTACCCTTTAGAAGAAGGTTTTAAATTATATAATTACTTCTTTAATTTAATAAATCCATATTCTCGATATAATTTTATTTTAATATCGAAATCTATATATATACCTTAACGCTTAGAACTTCCTTATAAAATATCGTAAATTTTAGGATTTAATCTATCTCTAAAATTCGTTAGTATCGTTCTTAAACGGCTAGTAAATTTAGCGATATACGAGGCGTTAATTCTAAAATCTAAGATTCGAACTATAATAGGGCTAGGAAAATCCGTAATTTTGATAAATATTAAAAACTTTAGCTCTTTAACTAGCTCTAAAAGCTTTAGCTCCTACGGGATATTTTTTAAATTATATAATTTCTCCTCTAACTTAGTTAGACCGTACCTCCGATATAAATCTACTATAATTTAGAGGTCTATATATATACTTTAATAGTATTTAGTATCTAATATAATATTATAACCCCTATTATACTCTTCCCTAATTCTAAGTATTTCGTCTTTCGGCTGATTAGACGTTTAATAAATATAATTTATATTAATTCTTAAATCGAGCTTTTAGACCGTGACCGGTTAAGAAAGTATATTAATTATAAAAAAAGGAGGAAATCTCTAAGTAAATATATATTAATACGTTTATATTTAAAGGTAGAGCGGCGTTATACCTTTATAATATAATCGTAAACCTGTTCCGCGGTCTTATTATAGTCGTTACGTTAAATCTTTAACCCGTAGTTTATTAATGGCTTTAACTCCTACTCTAGTTTAAAATATTTATAAAGAACTCGTTTATATTAGAAATTAACCTAAGAGTATCGTTAAGGGATACCTACTATAGGCGAAAGTCTCCCGACCTCGGTTTATTCCTTTATAAACCTTAATATAAACCTGCGATCGTTATTATTTATATTAATAAATATTAGGATCTAAATTACGTTAAAAAAGTAGTCTTCTTTTCATATAAATATAATTTTATTATTAATCTTTATATATATATATCTCGCGTTAAAATCCGTTACCTTAATAAGGACTAGTTAATATATATAATATATCTAACGGGTTTATTAAAGATAGTATATTTTATTTTTACCCTCGTTCTCGTCGTCTAGGTTCCCTACCAGTATTACTCTTATATTATTATAAATTTTATATTTTAACGAAGGCGTCTCGACCTTCTTTATACTCGTTTCCGCTCCTAAGGTAGACGCCCTTCCTAAAGAAGACCTCGTCCGTTTTTATATAAATTTTCGCGCGATTTATCTCGTGGTACGGGGCACTTTCGGGATAAACTTAATTAATAAAAATTAATAAAACTTTCATACAGCGACGTTATCCTACTAGGCTACTTTAAATTAGGTTTAAATAATAATAACCGTAAATATTAAGATTAAGAGGCCTAAAATAGATAATATAAACTTTTAGTAGGTAGTAACTAAAGGTTTATTTCCGCGAGAGAATATCGTATATACTAATATAATGGAGCGGCTTTCGCTCTAAGGCGGACTAATAAAGGCTCGCTTTCCCGTTCTATCGAGATTTTATTTAAATTAATACTCGACTCTAAGGTTATTTCGTTCGAGGTTAAATATTCCTCGCCTAAATCTTCTTCTCGAATATCGTCTTCGGGATCGGGGTTATTAGGTTAAGACTTTAACTCGGTCCTATAATTATCCTTCTACTCTTACAATAAACCGGAGTCTAATTTTATTAATTTACGTATTTACTTAATAACGTCGTTAGGTTATACTTCTAAGCCTAGTTCTTTAGAAGGAAATATTATTCGGAGGCTCTACTCTTTTAAACGGATTTATCGGAATTACGATTCTAATTCGACTAGACCGTGCTTTCGATATAAGTCTATTATAATATCGAAGTCTACGTAAATACCGCGATACTTGGTATCCTTATATATAATATTAAATACCGTACTATAGTCTCTTATAATCTTTATTATATTATATTTACTATTATTAATAACTCTCTAAATCTTTTTAGTATTATATTTACTATTAATTACTTTTAAAAGTTAAGAAGCGTTAACTTTAAAGTCTAACTTTTAAATTAGGATAGATTTAGGGTACGCCGGGACTACGATATACTTTAAATCGATATAATTCTTTATTAAATAATTTTAATCTTCTCCTATAATTATCTCGACGCTATTTATTTAGGACTTCTATATATAATTTAATAATAATCGTAGCCGCTATTCTAAATTAAGATATTTATATAAGATTCGCGAGTATTAAAGATTAACCTATCTACTATCTCTAGGAGTATTCGCCTCGACGTTAATATATATTTTTATCCTATAAAAAAGATAGTCCTTAGTCGACTTAGTTAACTTTACGGTATTTATAATTTAAATTATATTTAGAAAGTAGTCTTCTTTTCGTAGGAGTATAATCTAGTCTTCGACTTTTATCCGGATATAAATATTATCTATAACTTTAAATACTTCCTCGTTATTTTCTAGGGATACTCTTTATATCCGAATTATTTCCCGGCCGGTTTAATTTGCCGTAATCCGAAGTTAAGGACGTAAATTACCAATACGCGATATACGCGTAATATATTTCGGACTTAATGGCCCCTTATAATTTAAATTAATATTACGTTCGAGTTACTCGGGACCCTACCTCGGGTTCGAAGCCTTAAAAAGCTACTTACCGGCTTCGTATAAAATTAAAGTTTATAACCGTTTTATTTACCCTCTTCCTAAAGTATCGGCCGTTAGAAATTAAATTATTTATAACCGCCGCCGCTTACTTAGCGTTAACTTAGAAATATTTTTAAATTAAAGATTTCGGATTTATATAACTCCCTAAACGTATTGAAGGGATCGTTAAGATATACGATTATAAAATTAAATTCCTTCTCGAAGATTACGCTTCGACGGAGTAATTTTAGTTAATTTAAATAATCCTTTTATATCGTAGAATCCTAATAAAATATTACCGTCCGGTGAAATTTTTTGAAGGGGTTATATTACGATGGATCTAGAACTAATCCTCTTTATAATATTATATTAACGCGTCGACCTCCCCGTAGGCGTTATATATCTAGTCTCGAAAATATATATATTATGAAATCCTAGATAATATACTTACTCCGAGTAATTACTTACCGATAGTCTATTTTAATAATTCATCGTTAATATCTTAGTTAAGATAATATTTATTAAAGTATCGCCGTCCTCTCTATCCTTGGTAGTTTTAATTATATCTCGATACTATTAACTACCTTTGCGCTTTCGCGTTAATTTAGGAAGATTATATACGTATTTTAATATAATTACTCTTAGTAACTATATATTTATAATAGTAGTATAAGATCTACCCTTTTAAATCTCGGGAGCGGCGTATATATTACTCCCGTAAAAGGTTTCTAAGATAGAATCGTTCTTTACTAATCTAAAGTCGCCAAATTTAATAAGGAAAAGCGTTCGAGATTAAAAAAGAATATTTTCCGGCTTAATATCTCGATATATTAAATATTAAGAATATAGGTACTTAAGAGCCTAAAGTCCTTAATAAAGAATTCCGAGGGTCTCTTCTTCGGTAATACTACGTTAATATACTAGATTTTTAAGGGGTAGGTATTCTATTACTAGTAAAGATCCCTACTCCGTTAAGAAATTCTTAAATTATATAATACGCTCCTTTACGATAAGTTAGATATGGATTTATTATAGGTTAATAATTAAATTTATATATGAAATACTTTTTAAGATCTTAACCTCCTTCTCCTAAATACCGGTATAAAATATTTTAGTTATATACTCGTCGCCCGTATTTATATCGACGGCCTTATAGATTATCCTAAAGCTACCGTATCCGAGCTCTTCTTTTATTAGATAAATAAATTATTATCTAGGAGAATATTATATAATAAAATCCGCGGTTATTTATTAATTTTCTATACCTAGCTAGCCGAGTAGGGGGAGCGCGTTTTAATATTCTTCGAGGTAGGCGTCGCGGCGTATTTTATACTCCGCCCGGCGAGTATTACGTTTTAATTATTTAATTTTAAAGATTAAATTATCTTTACCTACTTCGATCTTAATATTCTAGTATATATAGAAGAGGATCTAGGTAAATTAATTTCGAAAAGAAGAATTCTCGCCGTTATAATTAACTCGTACTTCTTTTCGAGATATATTCTCGAATATAACCTGTCCTCGCTCGTTGAAAGTAATATAAAATTATTAATCGTTAAACCCGGTACCGCGTTCGCCTAGGAAGATATCGCAGACTTATAGATTATTTCCGAATATAAAACCTTTCTCGAGGTTCTTCGGCTTATCGTTAAAGGTTAGTTATATTTAAAATTTATACTATTTAAATCCGTCGCTAGCGGGGGTATTTTCTCGACTTAAGATAACTACTATAAACTTAAATATAAGCACGTATCGATCTCGATTATAAAATCTATTTTAGGCTCTTTCGGCCGTTATACCGTATACCTCTAGTATTACGATAAGCCTAGGATCGTCTTCCTCCTTTATTTTAAAAATTTCCGATCGAAAGAATAAAATAATAAACCTTTAATAAATAATTATTTAAAGGAAGAGTTCTTTTAATTAAAAATATTAACCTCCGTATAATACCTAACCTTCCTATTATATTTAGTAGAGGGTAATAAGAGGTGCCACGATATTTTAATACGAATTTAAAAGATTTAATTAATTCCCTTAATACCTATTATATCGAAGGATTTTACTCTCGAGTTAATCTAAGTCCGTGTAAATAGCTAGAGTTTAATATACGACTATACTTTATTAGATAACTGGATTAAAGGTTATTATATTATCTTTTTTAATAAACTTAACTATAAACTCCCCGCACTCGTAGATATTATAAGTCCGAGGATATTTCCCGTTTCGGGATCGTTTAAATTCTTTAAGGCGGAAAGTAGAGAGGCCGTATACACGCCGATTACTTTATTAGTAGTTTAATTTTATTTTCCTCGCTTATCCTATATTCTTTACTTTATTAATTCTTAGTTATTTATTCTTTCTAATTATAGAATATCTTCGAGTACGATAGTATCCTTTATATCTTCTATTATAGAAGTTCTAGCCAAGGATCTATATAATCCGGATATAATAATAACGATTATGAAATAAAGATAAGAAAATATAGCTTATCGAAAGGTTAATTTTCTTTATTACTAAACGATTATATTAACGTATTTTCTCTCGATAGGTTCTTCTTTATAAAGGATAAACCGAACGTGACTATAAAGATATAGGAGAAATTTAGGTAAGAAGTTTAATCTAGGAGATATAAACCTTTCTAAATATAAAATCGTCGTATTAATACTCCGTTCTACTCCTAGAGATATGACCTAAAATATATATTATATTTAACTTATAGATCCAGAAGACCTTAAAGCGAAACTTCGGTAAAAAGATTTCGAACTCCTAGACCCGATTAATCCTCTTAATATAAAATATTATATTAACGCTTCGAGAAAATTTAGAGATTACTCTTTTAAATTAAACGAAACCTTAAACCCCGACCCCCCCGAGGTAAGGATAAAGTGGTTTAAACTCGAAGTTAAGCGAGCCTACGATACCCTAATAAAGATAAATAGGAGACCGATTCGTCCGATCCGACTAATACCGCCTTAGAAGAAAGTCCGAGTTAGTAGAGAGCTTTAATACCGATACGCTAAATAATATAAGGAGCTTTTTTATAACGGTTAATATAGCTATAAACTAGGTCCTAATAATTCTTTAACGGAGGCCGATTTTATTCGGGGGCACTAGGGATAAGAAAGAGGTCGATATAAAGAAAAATTACGACGGTAGTAGGATTTTCGCGATATTTAGTAACACATCCGTAAGGATTATCCAAATAAGATAAGAAAGGAGGATATAGAACGGTAACGGTACCCGTACGATCTACAACTTATAGTAAACCTGAAAAAATTAACGAACTAAAAAAAATATCAAGGTTATTTTTAAAGGGGGATCGACCGGGAGAAGAGGTAAATTAAAGCGAATCAACGGGGGGTAAAGGTAATAAAGCGGAATAATCCTAGAGTATATTAAATTAGGGGAGGATTAATATAATTCCGTAATTCGAGCTAAGGACGCTAGGTGGATAATATAGAAAACCGGCGGGAAAAACTCGTAACGGAGGAGAAACGGTTAAAATAAGTTAAGTAGTAACTTCTAACGGTTCTATTAAAATACGCTACGTCGTTAATAGGAGCGCCGATATCTCGTCGTTAAATAAAGGAGAGGAGCGAGCTAGAAGCGAAACGAGTTTATAATATTTTATTAAATACGGGTAAGAGGTTATCTCGCCTAATTTAACCGGTACCTAACGTTCATAATAACGGATATACGGATAAATACCTTTTCGTCCTTTATTACTAGGAGGGTGAATATAGTTAGTTCGAGGAAGAATTAAGGGAGTAGAAGGAATTCTTAGATTATTAATAAAAGAAAGAAGCTGATAAAGAGGCGGAGGTACGATTATAAAAAGAATAATCTCTAAAGAGCCCGATATAAATGAACCTCTAGCTCCGGGAGGAATATCGGGTATATAAAGAGATAAAATTATATAATATTAAATAGTGAATAAAGTTCTAGTAACGGTTAAAACGATAATTTATAAAGAGCCCGGCCTAAATATCCCTCTAGAAGGAATATCGGTCCTATTAATAACTAAAGGTCGAATATATTAAATAGTAAATGAAATTCTAGCAGCGTTAAATAAATTATTTCTAGTAAAAAGAGGATAACTACGTACGCCAAGGGTTAAAAGGTAAAGTATAACGAAATTATTTATAAAATAAAAGAATACAATCGTATATAGAGGACGCACGAAAGTAAATTAGACCTACGGAGGTATAGTTAGAATAAATAAAGTAATAACTTATAACCCTTTTTACAGAGTACGTTATCTTATCGGTAAAAGTATTAATATCCGATTATCTCGAAACTCAAGTTATAATATTAAAAAGAATATCGAGGTTAAGTTAAACGACGTTTAAGGATTTTAAATCCGACCGATCTAATAAATCCGCCCTACGAAGTAATTAATAACGCGATAAAAATAAAAAGCGTATTTTAGTAAACTTTATACTTAGTTTAATTTATTTATCCAAAGTATTAAAAGCCGCTAGAAGGAAAGTATTTAGCCCTCGATAATTAAAGATCTTTATAAAACGTGGCGATAGTTAAAACTAAGGCCCTAATATAACGATATTACTACTTCCGTTTATAAATATTATTCCGCGTAGAAGTAGCCGATTATTTATTAAATAAAAAATATCGGGTATATTAAAAGCCGGTTTAGTTACTACTTTAGGGAGAAGTATATAACCCTAACCTACTAATTTTATACTATATAGAAGCGATCGGATATCGAAGTAGAAAGAAAGGATAAATATATTAACTTCTAATACGGCGGTGAGCCTAGTCGTAATTTTATAAATAACTCCGTTCCTACGGTTTAAACCTAAAGGTCGTATTATAGGTAATAAATTAAATAAAAACTCGGTAAAACTTTATAGAATACCTAAAAGAGGGGGAAGGGATCCTTTACGGTAAATAACTAAAATCCATAATTAAAAATAATCAGGGGCGAGGTCGGAGTATATTCTTCTTATCTTCTTAATATACCTCGATTTTTATAACGTTAGGTTAAACCTACTTTAACTTTAATCTTTAAACTTACCTTTTATATTTAGCCCTTATATCCTATAGTAGCTCTAACACTCCCGGAAAGATAATTACTCTTAACTTTAATTATATATATAATAAAGCGGAGGTTCTTTATTCTAAGAGGTATATATAATAGCTAGCGTTAAATAAGGTCCCGGCGTTTAATTAAAATCTAAAACTTAAAATTAAATCGGTATTATCTCTAGGATTTAAAATAAGTTTATCGATTTTTCGAAGTCTTCCTATACGATTTGGGTGAGTGGATATAAGGAGTAGATTTTTCGTAGCCGGAAATAATATTATACGCCCTCGGCTATAAAATAATAATATAATTAAACTTTATTATTCTACCCACATTTAATATGAATCTTATTAAGACTTTCGCGCCTTATAACCCTACCCTCTTCTTTTTAATCCCTTATATTATGGTTTAAGTTAGCGGCTATATAAAGACTCCTTTTATTTCTTTATTTCATTCCGATATAGCCCGCGGTCAAGCAAAATCAAAGATTAAGAAGAATAATAAGTAACCTCTAGTAATAAAGAGTTAAAGTAGAGTACTCGGAGTCTATACTATATATTTAACTAACCGTCTGCAGGGAAGTAACTTTAACGTATTATTAAATAAACCGTTCGCAAAAACGCACGCTTATAATAATTTCGTAAATAATTTATATCCAAAGGTGATTTTATCCTAGAGGTATAGGCACCTCTCTTTTTATTATATATAAATAATATCCTTATAAGTAGTAAAGTATATTCCTTTATTACCCTTTATACTCCGTTATACTATTAATTTAATCGAGGCCTCGTAATATTTATAGGTCCTTTATAAACCCTTAAAGTCTTATTAGAAACGGAAATAAGGGTACGAAGTTAGACCTCTTTAAAACCGAGACTAACCTTTTTTAAAACGACCGCGATCCTTACCTTCGAGCTACACTATTAAGGAAAAATTAAAAAAGAAAAGAGCGAGCGGGAAGAATATTAATCCGCTCGAATATTAGACCTAGACTAAAAGGTAGCTTAAGGAATACTTCGAATAAAATAATTAAATTAGAGAAGACCTCGAATAGAATAACTAACTAAAGGAATAAATAAAATATTCGACCTAGATTATTTAATACGTAGAGATTAATAAATTTAGATACCCGCGGCCTATTAAGAAAACCCCGATTTTACTCCGTCGAAAATAGTCGGACTTAAGCTTAACTAGCTCTAGCGATTAAAATAAAAGGGAGAATAAGAATATTATATACCGTAATATACGTTATATTATATTATTTACGGCCAAGGGGAGCTTTATAAATAAATTAGATTTAAATATTATAAATATAAATAAGAGTCTTTACCGGCGCTTTTTAAAATCGGAATAAAACGTCCCCAAAAATTCATTATTTCGAGATAATTTATTTGAAAAAACTTACCGAAAGATCTAAAATAGGAACGAAGTAAAGGTTATTTAAAATATCTCTCGATTAATTATCCCTTTTATAGAAACCCTCGCTACCTACGGGGCTATATATCTCGATTATTTAATTAAAGGTATTAACGAAGCCTAGACGACTAGTATATTAATAAAGAATCTACGGCCGTAACCGGATTACTCTATTAAATTCAGGCGATCCGTCTTTATAAACGAGTAATTTAATAAACTCGATCCGTTTATCGGTAGCGTTTATAATACCTTATTTTTCGTTATAACCTACCGGATATATTTCCCGTTCTTAATATACGAGGTAAAGTACGGCGCCGTAGTACTCGATATCGTAGACCGACAGAACGCTTATAGTATAACTATTACCGAAAATTATATCGTCGAACTCTATAAAGTTATGAAACGCGAGAAAGAGCTTTATCGAGAAATACTCGCCTTTTCATTCTCGCACGATTATAGGTCGGTAAGGATCTACGGCTACTACTTTATTATTAAAGGAGATAAGATTACTTTTTATTAAAATCCGATTCGTAAATTTAGCTTTACCGAATAAAATAATAAAGAGAAGTAGGCGGCTCTTATATTTACGAAGAATATTTATAATATATAAAAGTTTATTTAGTACGAGAGGATCTACTCGGTTATTAATAATTTACCGTCTAATATCGATTTCGGCCTTTTATAATTAGCTTCTTTTTCTTAATCGGAACTTTAGAGTTCTCGACGATTAAACCCCGAGTCTATATTTATATTAGATAAAGATAATAATTAATTAAGCCTTATAAACTCCTAAGAAGTTATACTAACTATATTCTTTAATTAAATAACCGGGCGAGTATCTAAAAAACTAAGGAATAAGTATACTACGGGTTAGTAACACTATAATCTAGGAAGGAGGCCTAATAACTCTAAATATATATACTTTTAACGAGTTATTTATAACTATTTAAATTAATTTAACGTTTATCCTTAATAACCCGTATTTATAAAAGTAATTTCTATTATACTCGTGATACCTGCCCTTACCCTATAAATTTATTTACGCTACACCTTACTCGCAGCGGTTATATTTACGTTAATTTATTACGCTCTAAATTTCGACCCGGCTATATAGTATAATCTCGGAGGTTTTCTAGTTACTTCCTACCAGAGATATGAAAATATCTTACTTTAGTATATATAACGTTTGAATAGAGTTAATACGCCCTTAGCCGCTCTATTTTATATTAGTAGTAGTATTATTTATAAGTTCTACTCCGCTTTTTATCCTATTAATAAAGGCTCTCGGTAAACCGCCTCTTAATATTAACTATAAAGTTTATATTAATATACTTTTTTTATACGCTAGTAACGGGCCCTCTAGCGCTTCTTAAATAATATATAAATTATATTACTACTAGAAGTTTCAGTATCGATCCTTAATTCTTCGAAACCGGAGATAATACTAGTTGTTAGGATATATAGACCGGTTGGCGTAAATATATTACGGGCGGTCCTACTTTAATCTTTGATTATTCGATAATTACTATAATAATTTATTTGATTCTTGTAGCTAATTAAAGCCATCAACTTTTAATATAATAGTTTTGGATATAGTTTATAAAATTATAATATTAGCGGCGCTTTATATTTTAGGCTTTACCTAGCTTTATTATAACTTTACTAAATATCCTTTTAATAATACCCATATAATAGGAAGATAATAACGCGCTACCTTTAATAGATATATAATTTATTATTTTATCTAGGCGATTTATCACGACTAAGGTAGTTAAACTAGGATACTACTAATTAATTATTAATCTCGGTATAGATTTCGGCGATAGTCTCGTCTTAATTAAATAAGGAAACCTTAAGTTTATTAGGATAAATATTAATATCTATCCTATAAGGATCGATTTTCAGATTTAAATAAATGAATAAATAATGGCCTTTAGTGAGAAATTTTATATAGATATTCTTAATACCTCTCTTAATCGCACTCGATTCCATTAAACGGTTATTAATAATAAATAGGAAGACGGTCTACTCCTTATAGTATTATATATTACTAAACTAGCCAAATATACTAAGGTTTAACGATGAATAACTAAAAAGAAACCTAATCGTTACGACGTCTACGCTATATATTTTTTATATTACTTCGAAGATAGTAAAACGTAATAATTTTAAAACTAACTATAATAGGATTCCGTTAGGTATATAAGAGAAGTGTATATTAATATAATATATTATATACTCTTCGATTATATAATATAATTTAGACGAGTATCGCTTAGACTAGTACGCCTATTAACGAACTTTCTAATTATGAAATAAATTATCGACCTTTTTCTTATTAGTTTTAGATAATATCCGCCGAGGAAATAATTACCTCGATCCGAGTATTAATCTAACCGTAGGTTAACTTAGCGTTTATATTTAACTCTCTACGGATATATTTCGCCCGCTATACGTAATCCGAGTCCTTTATTCTCGTAGTTATAGTTAGAAAAATTATTTAGTTAATATTAGTTAAAGCCTCGCCCCGGAAGCCGTTCGTATTAATCGTTAAAAAATCTTTTATAGTTATTAACTTTAACGTAATATATCTTTAATATAGGATCGGTAGATCTTCCTTCTAAATCCTTATTTAATTATAGTTTATACTTAGAGGGTATATATCTTTACTTTAATATCGTGGTTATTATCTGTAATCTCGAAATATATTAGATTACCTTTTTGAATCTTTATAACTATAGAGGTCGAGTTAGTATTAATCGCGTTCTCGATTAATTCTTTAAAAGTATTAATAGGGTTTATAATAACCTCGCTAGTAATAATATTATTTATAACGTCTCGATTAAGTACTTATATCGTTTATAAGTTACTTCGAACGGCCTCTACGTTATTTATTAATCTTTATTTTTTAAAGGATAATTCTAGATAAGTTTCCTTAGGATACTTTATCCTTAATATAATTTTATAAATTAATAATTACCCTCGGTCCCGGCGTGGGAGCTCTCCCCGGCTAAGGACCAAATCTATATAAATTAAATCGAGACGTACGCGATAGACTTTTAGATCTTTATACCGTAGAATCACTTTTATTATTAGGCTATACCCGAAGGTTATTTAAAGCAGTTATATTAAAGCTTATATCGTAGATCGTCGAACGAATCGCGGTTATTAACGGTGTTTTAATTCGCGAACCGCGTCCTAATAGTTTTACGTTTTACCTATAAGGTCTTAATTATTACTCGGAAGCGCGAAAACTATTATTTTTACTCTATAGATATTCCTTAGAAGAACTAGTCCTCGCTCTTTTCCGTAGTCTTATATTATTAGGAAAATCTAAAATATTACGATTCTTCCTAGTTAATCGCCGAGGTACCTAACTATAAAATAAAGTATTATCGTATAATACGGTCGAGCGATTAGGGTTCGATAAACTAGGATCGTTAAATACCTTATTATTCCTCCTTTTAATCCTACCCTCTTTAGTTTAACGAGGCTCTTTATATATAGGCGATTTAAACGGTACTCTTATATTAATAATAAACTCCTTCTAACCTATTCGCCCTATATAGGGTGTAAACGTTAACGATAATTTATATATCGTTAAGGGACATCCTTTAGCGCCATTAATAATACTTTATTAACTTTCCGAATATTTTATTTTAACTCGCTCGGCTTTTACGGAGCTCTTTTATATTTCTACGATAAAGCCTTCTAAAGCTGACTTCTATAAACGCTCTATTATAGTAAATTTAATAAATATAAGATTATCTTTCTCCGGATCGACGTTTATATCGTAATTTACTTCTAGATATCGGATCTCTAGGTATTAAGAAATATTATTATATAAATTACCGTTTTAAAGCCTAATTTTATATTAGTAATACTTGATTAATATTTTAATAATTCTTTTCGTTCGCGAAATCGGCCTCCCGTCCACGGTAATAAAAAGTTTATTACGTATTTCCGTCGTAATATTATAACCGGATCGGATAAGGTAGGCGTCGATAATAAATTTACCGGCGGTTTAATAAATAATATTATATTAACTCGATACTAGATATCCTATCACTAAAGATATAATATCGAGTATAGGATTTAATAGATAATTATACTTTTAGGGCGATAGATAACTCTAGATCAACTTTCCCGCCTAGTATAATCGGATAGAGATACGCGGCCGTAATAAAGTAGATATTGTTAATATATTATTAAATTTCTACCTATTTATTATCGACTTTCTTAAAGTATCCTAGTGACGGATTAGATACGTCGAGAATAAGTTATTAATTATAATCGTTATACTACGATTATAATGGTTAGTTATACGGACCCGGATAAACGGATACCCCTTTAATTTAATTATAAAAATTACTAAATATCCGTCTAGTTAAATTATAATTCTTATAAACGAATATTATTTAATAAAATATATAAAATTAAGGCCCCGGAAGCCTAGAGTTTTACCCTCTAATTTCCGTAAATCTTCGTTCGTTAATATCTTACTCGTGGAGTAAGGGGTCGCGATTTATTTATAATTATCCTCCGAGATCCTATAATTATTATTAGTGACTTAAATCGAATTTAGACCGTTACTAGATATAGTTACTTCAATACTCGTAGCTCTAGTATTATAGGCGTTATATAATAATACTCGGACAACGGTAACGATATTTAAAGGTATATTAATTCGAAGTTTATATTTAAATTATTCCTCGAGGACCCGGATACTTATATTTTCGAAAGATACGACTTTAAAAGTAAAATAAATTAAAGCGGCGAAAGATTTTAAATAACGAGGCTAGGGGGACCTTTACTTTAATCGTAGTTTATAAACGGAGCTACGTAGTATTTTACCGGAGTATTATTTATATTCTTAGTAATTTTAGATCGATATACGGACGTATTATTATTATAGTTCTTTCTTTATATAACTTACCCCGTTGCTCCCTATTATTTCATATATTACGATCGGCCTAATACTAATTGGTTCTAGCTATCGGAAGAGAATTAAGAGACTATTATTAATAGTATTTAATTATTAAACGAGAAAGGACTCCGAGCTCTAGAACGTAAAGAAACGAGACGATAAACTTATATATATTTATTAAATCGGACGCGATGCCTTCGCGTATCGTTAGATTTATTACGAGTTATTAAATAGAATACGCCTTAAACTACCCGGGAAAGCTCTTATTTAATTAAATTATTTATTTAAAAAGTAGAGATCTTTCCTAGATAAGTTATTTATTAATTTATATACTCTCGGTATTATATTTATTTAGTTTAGTATACCTTCGTAGAAGTTATCCTATAAATCGTTTTTATAAAGAAAGAATATTACGGTATTTTTATTATAACCTTTCTTGGAAAAAGGCAGAGATAGTCCTACTATAAACGAGGAATCGGGTAGTTACTGTAAACGATCCCGTAAGGTATATACCATTCTCTACCGCTATAATTCTTCGGGCGCGAAAAAAACCTTTCGTACCTTTAATTAACTAATAAATAATGGGTAGGTAAAGGAGAATATTAATTATACGGAGAGAATAATATAAAGCGACTTAAGCCCTTTAATTATAGCTTTATATTCATAAGGAGTTTAGAGTCCGAGCGAAGTAAACGGGGATAATAGTAATTATATTTATTTTACCGAGGACTCGGAGGTTAAGAGTAATATTGGTTATATAGTTACTAAAGGTAAATATAGGTAGCTAATAGTATAACTATATAACTAATTTCACCTAGACGACGCTACTTCGTCGGACGAATTAAATATTAACGACGAATATAATAATTAAACTTTATCGTAGCCTAGTAAAATTAATTCTTAGGTATAAATAATATTAGTTCTTCCTTTCCTTAAAGTTTTAGATAAAAGGGTATACCTTATAAAGAAGGCGATGACCGACGAAGCTAGTACCGTAAGGTTTAATCGTTCGGCCTTTACGACTTTAAAGTAAATTCGCGAAATATATAATTTACGAAATAATTTATTCCGTTATTTTACCTCTATCTTCGAAACCCAAAAATAGTAGGAATGGATTATTAAGATAGTATACCGCGATAAATCTAAAAACGTATATAAATTAACTCTATTTACACTAAGATCTAAAAAGGTTATAAAGTTCCTAATTAATTACACTCTAAATAAAGAGGACGTAACGCGTATTAAAATAAATATCGTTACTCTCCTAGAACATTAGCTATTTAGTAAAGTTAAAAATAAAATCATAAAGTATTCTTTAGTTTAATTAATAATCGAGATAATATCGATCCTAGTAATAATTCATCTTAGAACCGTTACGCTAGGACAGGGTAAATACACATTAAATATTAATTACTTCGTTAGGGATAACTAATTATTTATTATTCTTATCCCGAAACGTTTTCAAATCGGTGTAAGGTTAAATAATATTAATATGGAACTCGGCGTCTTAAATGTCCCGTTATATATTTATTTTTATCTATTAAAGGGGAAGCCTAGAGGTTCTATATATCACGAAAGTATAAAGACTTAAACTATAAAAAGAATTATATAATAGATATACTAGAAGTTACGTGGCTCAGTAGCGACACTATAGACTATACGATATAAGGTTAATAAACTACTCGAATAATTATTTCTAAAAATACGGTTATTAATCTTCTATACGTCTAACTCTCGGGGAGAATATACGATAGGTTTCGCCGTAAAATATCTCGATACGGAACTTAGGTCGTATTAAATATACACGTATATAATAACGGGCAAGGGGATGAATTATTAAAAAAATATTAACGACCTCCGCGATTATAAATATAATCGTTACGGGGATTTATAATTTCCGAAAGAGTTAGATAATAAAGCTAGGCGTAGGTACCAAATATTAATTCCACTAATAAAATGTATTTATTTAGAAATATATAATTTTGAAGGTACGCGGAAATAACTCTATAAATAAATCGTAAAGAAAAAGAAATCTTATATAGAATTACGTAGTACGGGCTAGATATTTCAGCGGAATATAAACGGAGATAATATTATAACCCGGCTTAAACCTTAGGAAAGAGCTTCGAAGTATAGAAAAACCAACGTCGAGAATAATAAAAAGGATAATATATTTATCGGGGATATTAACGTTAGGGATAATATAACTAACGAGGGTATAATATCTCTAGTTTTTTCTTAAAGGTATAAATTATTATAGTTAATAAATACTTTAAATAACTTTAATATTAATAATAACGATTTAGACACTCCTAACCCTACGTTAAGAAAAAGGAAATAACTAGTACCGAAGTAGTTAACGTCGTAGAAAGAGCCAGCCGTCCAACCTCTAAAGTTAAATAATACTATAAATTCAACTTTTATAATATAGTAATGAGCCTACGACCCCGATGATCTTATACTATTAAAGCGGAGACCTTCTACTATTTCCCTAGTATCTATAAATAATATTATTATGAGGGGACAAGCTCGTAAAATAAAACTAAACTAAAGATATTCGTAGTTAATAAATATCCGCGATATAGACTATAATCCTCTAAGTTATCCTAACTACGATCTAAGAATACTATATATACCGAAGGTAGTAATAAACGTACTTTTATTATTCGAAAAACTATATTAAGGGATCAAGCAGAAAATCTAGGATACAATTATTTTTATTTAAATAAGGAAATATTATAAGTTATTTAAGAGTAATATAACGATTAAATACTAAATCTATAACCTCTAACTTATTAATCGAGATTATATACGCTCGGTTAAGGTCTTTTATCTACTTTATTAAATTAAGAAACTTATAACCGAAGGTTATAGAGTCGTTATAATTAACCGGGTAGAGCCTACTTTAGCGGAAGAGATATAAAAACGAGATAATCTAGGAGGTACTAAAATTAAACAAAATATTCAACGTAAACTTACGAAGATTATCACTAATAATACCACTATCGATATTAATATAATTAACGATAATATATCTATTTATTACGCGGTTATTAAAGAGTTAGAGCGAGACGGTTAGCCTACTTTCGGAATTACTTTCGTTAATACCGCTAATAAACAGTTTTCTTTAACGGACTTCGTAGATAATAATAAATTCACGAAATTTAAGACTTTTATTATATAAATAAGACCTCGTAAATTATTACTAGAGAAGTCGTATATCTTAAATAAAACCCTAAGGATCTTAAAGAATAATTCGGCGTTAACTATACTATAGAATTACTTTAAGTCGGGTAAGGAATTTTGGATAATAAATACTACTAATAAAAAGATCGATACGGGTTAATACTTTATTAATAAAGAAAATAATAACTCGGAAACCTAGCCGATAACTCTATAAGAAATTATAGTAAAGGAGTTTATAATATTCGTTTACGGTACTTTACTACGGTACCTTAGAATATTATAAATTAAACGCGAATTTATAATCTTAAAGAATATATCGTGGTACGACCCTATTAAGAATACAAATAGTCTAGTATTTAATAGTAAGACTTTGAATAACCTAGAGGTATTTATTACCCCTTTCGGCCGCGGTCCCGACGGTACCCTCTTCTTTATACTCAACCGTTATATTATACCTTTCGGTAAGCGTATATTCTAATAGTAGGTATATTACTTTTTTATAAATACCGCGAAGATTAATTCCCGCCTCGACGTCGTAGAATCCCTGAATATAGATTCTACCGTTCGTAATTAATTTATTTTAAATCTTGCTAAAATTCTTAACCTCGAACGGATAATATCCCGGATTTATACTCGTAGTTATAAGGTCCAAGATTTTATTCGCGTGATTAATAACTTTAAATAAATTAACTATACGGTGAGCCTAGTACGGGATACTAGGTTAAGAGTTAATATTATTAAATAATTAATCTCTAATATATTAGAAATAACTAAATTAATTAAATACTAGAATACTGCCTTTGACTACGCGAAAGCGAAAGAAGTAGATCTACTAATCTTAGAGCGCGGCGAGGAGGAGGACTTTAACGAAAGTTAAAATTATATTAAAAAAATACTCGCCGATCTAGATATTTTATTAAAGAGAATAAAAAAAGAGTTTAGCTTAACTACTATCGAGTATAAATATATAAATCACCGTAAAACGATTTATTAATTCGAAGTTCCGATTAAAGTCAAAGGAATTCTAAAGGACTAGGATTAAATATAGGTAAATTAGAAAATTAAACGGTATAATAGCCCGGAGCTTCAAACTCTCGTTTATCGATATTAAGGAATATATAAAAGTTATAAGCGAATTATTAAAGAAGTTTCGAACCGTTTCTTCGAAAAGTTCGACGAAATTTACGAAAGTTAGTTTATAACTATTTAAATTATTATTTATCTTAACTATTTTATCTCCCTCGTTAGAGTATCCTTTATTTTCGGCGAGCTAGCCTATCGTCCTACCTTCGTAGATAAACTACGAATTATTATCGAATTCTAAAATCTCCGATACTTTTATATCTTTCTAAATATCCTAGATTTTATCCCTAATAATATTAAGCTCGGCGGCGATACTATTAATATTAACCTCTTAACTAGTATTAATATATCCGGTAAATCTACGATCTTTTATATAAATTATCTCGTAGTTATAATATTTTAAATTAGATATTTTATCCCCGCCTCCACTACTCGCCTAATACCTATCGATCGTATAATATTAAGGATAAGGGTATATAATAATATCTTCGCGGTTTAATCTACCTTTTTCGTTAAACTCGTAGAAATGAAGAAGATTTTATCGGAAGTAACTCTACGCTCCCTTATTATTCTCGATAAACTCGGCCGCGGTATTTCTTTTTATAACGGCGAAGTAATTATATAAGCCTCCCTTTATTATTTAGTTACCTATATCGGCTATATCGGTTTCTTTATTATATATTATTACTCTTTCGTCGTTAAGTTCTCGTCTTACCCTGAGATCCGTAACCGCTGTATACGTATCCGCGTAGATAACGGGAACGATCGTATTACTTTTTTATATAAATTTAAGGACGGAGTAGTAGAAGGCTCCTTCGGTATATATTATACCTTTATATACGGTATTCCCTCGAAAGTTATCGAGCGGGCTAAAGTCGCGGCGAGGGAGTAAAAATATATAAATAAACTCGAAAAAAGTCCTAAATTAATATAGAAAGGGTATTATATCCCGCTAGGTATATAAAGTAATATTATTTAAATATTAAAGGAGAGAGAGGGTAGAGTAGAGCCGAGGGGGATAAATATTTTAAAGAGGGTTATTAAATAATTATAAAATTAAAATACGTAAAGAGCCTACTTAAAGTCTCTATCGTTATATTTATAAAAGATTATTTTACTATATTACTTTAGATCTTTTAAAGGGTATTTTAAATTTATAATATTATTTAAAGTAGGTAGATAACGATCGTATAATAGTTAAATATAAAAATATATCCTTAGTCGATTCTTAGAGTCTTACGCGTAGCGACGACGGAATTAAATATACTCGAGACGACTTAAGCTACTAGTTAAGGTAGTAGTACGAGAGTTATAAATCTATATATCGAGTATAGTAGTAACTGCGGGGAGTTATACCGGTATAGTATTTATTATAACGAGATGGGCCCGGGTAGCGAGGGCTTGAGTATATTAATAATATTCGTTGAATATAGTATCGTCCCAAAGCCGGATATATTTATATTAGACCGCGCGGTGGGCTTAAGGGTTAACGTGGCCTAGGCCGATATAGAGAGCTGCGATATCGCGTTATGGATATACGATATCGATAATAAGTTTATTATTAGGCTTTAGAAGAATAGCCTAGAATTAGAGCTTTTAAGTATAATTATTTACCCGGGTTAAATATACGCGCTAGGCCGTAATAAGCGAGATTGGACACCGTTTATTAAGACGGTTACGAATAGATATAGTATCTTCGAACGCGTTACCGTAAACCGTAAAGAGATCTATAATATTACTTATACTTAGTATTTCGGTACTAAATTTTGTTAAAGTATATTCTAGTATCGTTTTAAATTTATTAAGGATTTATATTTTAAAATTATAATCTCCTTCGTCGAGTTTCTTTATACAGACCTCCCCTTAATTATTTAGGCCGCGATAGGCGTTATATCACTCACTTATATATCCGAACTAGCGATAAAGAGATAATATACTATATATAGTATACTAAAAGGACTTGGTTCAAGATATTACGGGATTATAATTATTAGGGTAGGATAAATAGACCTCGTTAATATTATTAAAATAAAAGGTAAGTAGTAGGGAAAGTCTAAGAACGATATTATCTAAATATTGATTCTTATTTCAGTTTTTCGAGAAAATATTATATAAGATATCGGCTCCCTTTAGTAGCTCTTTTAAAAATAAAGGGTAAAATATTAATTTAAATATTATAAAGATATAAAGACCTAGAAACGCCGTAAGGAGTACGATTATTTATATAAACTCCGAGGTAGGCTCCATCGCCTTTAATTTAAAATAATAGTTATAGTACTTTATAAAGAGTTTAAGAGTTAAGATTAATTAATTATAAAGGTATATATTATAACTTATAAACCGGATCTTTTACGGAAGTTTCTCTTTAATATAAGTTATTAACTAGAGGACTAAGGAGTTAAATATAGCGAATACTATCGTAACTAGGCGAGGGGTCGAGACGAGGACCGGTATATAAATTATTAAGAATATTCTTATTAAATACTAATAGTATAATAACGCTTTAATAACTATAACTAAAATATCGAGCTTTTCTCCTCTTAACAGCTTAGCGTATAATTTAGTAGAGATAAAAGCGATCGAATCGGCTCGGTTAGAAATATAAGGGTTTTCTTCGTAAAAGTTAGTTTCGGAAGCGCTTAATAAATAATAGCCGGAGGTAGGAGTAGTTAACTCTTCCGAAGGGTCTTTAATATTCGTAGAATAACGAGGGGAGGTCTTTATTTTATTTAAATATTCCTCGAGTTCGTTAAAAGTATCTAAGGCCTCGCTTTATATAAGGATCTTCGCGTGAGTTACTCTATAAATAGTCCCGAGTAATATATCCGTTTTAGATATTAATACCTTCCTAGCCGATTTAATTTAAGGATTTAAATAATATTTCCTAATCTTTCCTTTTAAACCCATACCGAAATATTATTATTTATATTTACGGATCTATTCCTTTAAAAGACCGACCTATAAAAAAATAGAAATATATTCGCTGTAGAATAATCAATAGTAATAATTAATTAGAATATTAAGGAATAATATCCAAAATTAATATAATTTAGAATAAATAAGGAAAGGAGTAAAGCGAAGGGGAATAAACCCTTATATTTAAGAGTTTATAAGGCGTCTTTAGAGCTACTCGTCGATCCTTTAATAATATAAGAGTCCATGTATATACGGTACTTCTATTATTTATACCTTAACGGGGTTATTTTAAATTAACTTTTATTAACCTATATTAATCCTAACTACTTCGGAAGCGGTATAATTAGGTATAAAAACATCCTATTAATTAATGAAATAAACGTAACGCTCGGTATATTTTAAACGATATTATAGTGTTTATATTTAATATATAACCTAAACTAGCCTTAATAATCTCTCGATAAAGTTTCCTAGAAAATAGGGTATCCGCGCTTTTTATTACGCGTACCTTAAAAAGTTAATACGGAGATAAAATAAAAGAGAGGTTAATACCTTCTCTTTATTTAATTTAATAAACTATAACTCCTTCTACTAAACCGAGGAATCCGTTAAATAATACTACGGATTAACGGTATATATTTATATCGTATATCCTAGGTAGTTAAATAAGGGTTAATAACGCGGTCTAATCGTAGATTCTAATATTTTATTAATCTAGCTTTCGAGCTTTCTAGGCCAACGCCGTATAACTAATATAAAACTTATTACTAAAGTATCTACTTTTATTAACCGTAGTAACTTTTAAGTTAAGTTATTTATTTGGATTAATGAATATATATAAGGATATAAACCTTATTTTTACCTACTAAAGCCAAAGTAGTTATTAGAGCCGATAACTATTATTCTAGGTAAACGGGGTTCCTCGGGAGGCTAGGAGAAATACCTTACGACTATTACAAATCGAAATCGGATAATAAAGCTCTCGAAAAAAACGAGGTAAAAAGATAATAATTAATTTTGTTATTCTTTAGTGTATATATTAATATACCTAGACTATTATTTAAATAGCGATAATATATACTATACCTTTATCTCCCTACTAAATGTTAATAGTATAACGAGGTAATATAGTTTTTAAAAAATTAAGATCCCGTTATTTATTACTTATATAATAACCTTCGCCGGATTCATCGCGTTCTAAGTTTATACTACCCGAATCCGTCGACGGACGTATTAACTAGAATAATTTTATAAACTACGCGGCCGTATAAATCGAAGGGGAATAAATCTTACCTTTATCTCCACGTTTATCTTAACCTCCACCGTAAGGTCCTAATTTATAGTAGGATAATAATTTTATAATCTCGGATATTTCCTTTAATAATAACGTTTTTAAAAAGGAATTAATAAAAGAGTTAAAAATAAAATAAATATCGAATCTTAAAATATAATTTGGGGATAGGTCTTTACGAAAGAAGTTCTTCGTAACCTACGCCGAAATACTTAATCGATAAAGACGAGTAACGATTTCTTACGACTACCGCCACGCTCCTACCGATTCTTTAGAGTTTGATCTGTAATATCTTTATTACTTAAAAGATAAGAGTACTCGAATTTTCGAGTCGATACGTATATTATTATTAAATATTAAATTCTATAATATAGTAACTAACCTAAAGCTTACGACAAAAGATAATTAATTATAAATCTATATTATAGAAGACGTGGACGAGATTATTCTATATTTATTTATATACCGGGTAAAATATCTACCTTAAATATATAAGTATTTAAAAAGTTAGCTATACCTCGATGAGTATATATCGGGCCTTATTTACAGAGTTCATATAAACGAGTATATATAAATTAAGAAAGAGATTCTAGATCCTAATAGTATCGACGAATTTTTATATAAAGTTACCGCGCTTAGTAAGCTTATAGGCTTAAAGAATGTAATATAACTCGAAGGACTCGTAATTAATAATAATAAAAAGTTAATTAAGGGCCTTTTATTTACCTACGTAGAGTAAGGTACTCTTATTAATATTCTTTATAATAGTAAAGAGGGCTATATACCTCGCCTATTATAAATTAGAAGAGAACGATAAGCGAAGTAAATAATTTAGGGATTATCTAATTTTCACGAAGCTGGCTTTATATATAGAGACTTTATACTATCGAATATTATAGTCGATAGGAATGACGAAGTTTAAATCATCGATATAAATCGAAGGGGATGTTTTAAAAGTTAGGAATCGCCTAAGATAATACCCCTATTAGAAAGCGGGTAGAGGCTCTCGATATATATCGGGGTAAAATCTAATCTTTATTAATTAAATATAGTTTTATAGGTTTTAATTATAGAGTAAGACGAGCCTAAACGAGCGCCACGGCCGTTATTATTAGATAATACGGGAGAGGAAGTCCCGCAGTATTATCGGTATTTAATAAAGATATATCTTAACGAGAAACTAAATCTACGAGTTATAATCAAGGAGCTTTTACTTATATTTAGTTCCCTAGTCTTTTCGGATCTCTACCGGCGGGACCTAAATAATGAATATATTTATAGGAAAAAGGAGGTTAACTACTAGAGATATTCTTTTAAAGGTTTCGATACGGGACTTTTAAATATAAAGCCTAATTTAAATAAATATTATTCTTTAGAGTTAACGGGTATTAATAGGTATAAAACCTTAAACGTTAATTAATAATTCGGTAGTAATAGTATTTCTTAGGGTTAATAAAAGACGGGGAGGTAATCCGTTAAAAAACGGGCGGGCCTAATAACCTCTTTTAATATTAACTATTCGTCATATTCATATAACGACTTCAAAATCAAGTTTTTTCGTTATAGTACCAGTATCTAGTAAGCGTATTTTAGATTTATTAAATAATTTGATTTATAAAGTCGTCCACTTTCCACCCCTAGGTCATTATATAACGAGGGTAGGTAATACCTTTACTAATTATACTAGTTTAAATCGAATTACTTCTAAGGCCTAATTAAGTAAGGTCGGAAATATTATTAATATTCTTATAATCGAGGCCCGAACTTCTATAAAATCGACGATAAACTTAATATAAGGCTCTAAAAAAATAGCTTAGGTCAAATATATACTTTAGGCCGTAACGAGCGAGAATTACTTTTATTAATATATTAGATTAAAATAGTTAAGATATGAACCCCTTAACTTATATAATTCCCGAGGAGATTAGACCGAGGGGATATATTCATAAAGCCTATATTTATAATAAGTATATTTTCGGATTTAGCCGTTAAGAATTTGATTATTAAATTCTTTATTATACCTAAAAACGTATATAGTACTATACTCCGAGCTACGAAAGAAAGAATTACTATAAAAACGAATTACCGACGCTTAATTTAGTAAGGTCGGAAATATTATTAATATTCCCCCAAACGAGGCCCGAACTTCTATGAATAAGCGGACGCGATACTTGGTCATTATTAAATACGATGACTAGCACAGAAAACTAGTCAGGATCCGTAATAAATTCGAAGAATAATAGTACGGGGCCCTAACTAAATATTACTTTAAAGTAAAAACGAGTTCTTAGATTATTATCCGTGGCGACGGTATCGTTTCGTTCTACAGGACTTATTAATTATAACTAAACGAAGATAATACTATATTCCGGAAGCTACTAGTTTACTCTTTACCGTTAAATTTAAATCTAAATATAATTAAGCTCTGTAACTCCTCTCGAATTTATAAATTTAAAATACTTAATTGTAAAAGTTTCTCGCGGACGTCTCTTATATCTATATTATTATTTATAATTATTATATTATTACCGTAGCCTTCTACTCGAAGGGTTATAAATAACCTACGTATAATATTTTATATTAAAGATAACGTTCCTTAAGGACCGGTATAATCGGCTAAAATAATTATAAAGAAATTTTTATCTTAAGTAACGGCCAGCGGACCTATTAATACGTTATTATAATTATTAATAGTAAGCGATAAACGATTATCCTCCTTAAATTATATAGTTAGCTAAATTACTTAAAGGTAGTTATATTATATTTAGCCTTCTTTAACTAAAGAGCGGTCTTTTATATTTATATCTAAAGGAGTAGGCGCGCCACGTAGGTTTTAAATAAAACTATTCTAATACGAACTCTCGATAATATTTATTATCCTTTTTATTAAGCCCTTATCGGTAGCGATAGAATCGGTAAAGGCGCTTCGTATCACTTTCTAGAAAAGTTATTCGGTATTTAAAATAGGGCTCGACGTTAATAGAGTAGGCGATCTACCCCGTTTTTAAACTAGCCGATTATCGGAAGTATTAATTATAGCTATCTAAGAGTCTTTTAAATATTCGGTAGTTATCGGTCGCCTCCTAAGATCGTTCTATATTATTCGATAAATAAAACGAAGTGCTAGTTCTTTATTAACTGGAACCCTCTTTCTACGGAGTAAAGAAAGATATAGGGGAATAATTTAAATAAACTCTAATAAAATCTTCCCTAACACCTAAATATTAATAGTATTAGTATACGTGGGAAGCTAGTTAGGTATAATTATCTTAATCTAATTATCCCTTTACTTCTAAAGCGCTTTGGCCCTCTCGTTAGCTTAAATTATCTTAAAGGCGATATAGCCTTCGGTTTTATAAAACGTCTAATACTCGGGGCCTATACCTATAAAACTAAAGTCTACGAGTTTAATAATTAGAGTATTCGTTCTAGTATCTCATTTTATTATTAGTATATTTTATAATTTTAAGTCCCGATATATAAAATTTTTACCGTAAAGGTAAACGAGGCCTAATAAGGTTTACTAGCCGATAAATCGAATATATAACGGAGATAAATAAGATTTACGCTTACTACTTTACCTAGCTTTCCGATACGTCCTAAGATTATTAACGGTAAACTTTATTATAATATATATCTAGCCACTAGGGATTCTGAAGGCGCGCTCGTATTTAACGATATTCTCCTTTTTATATATTAGTATATAGTATAGAATAAGTACTAACTAACTTATATAATAAAACCTATTTATTATATTAATCTTTTTTATTTCACTCTCTCCTCCTTTACTTAGGACCTTGATAGTAAAGATTAACCCGTCTTTAATATTTAATATTTTATAAACCTCTCCGAAAGCCCCTTTACCGAGTACGGCCTAACTTCTATATTCCGCGCTAATAAATAATAATTCCTCTAAAGAAGATATTAAGTATAGGGCGTCGGGGAAACCGACCTTCGCAATATAATCTTAATAATTCCGTTTATACTCTTCGGCGTAGTTATTAGTATTTAGAAACTTAATTACGAACTTAAACTCCCCTCCGTAATAAATACTCGTACTAGTTATAAGAAGTAAAGACTATTATTTTTCTAAATAAATAAATCTAACTCTTATCGTATCTAAAGCCGTGATCATAAACGCGCTACTATTAAAGTTATAATGGATTCGAAAGTAGGTATAAGTCTTTATCCGATTCCCGCTATAATAGGGTACTTTAATATCGGAGTTAGGTCGGATTCCGAACTCGAAACCTTAAGTAAATAATTTATTAATAGAATCGAACCTAAGTCTTAAAACTCTCTAGGAAATAGAGTATAGGTTAGGTATACTTTCGTAAGATCCTCTACCGTAATTATATAGAGTATCGTAGGGAGAAAGGTAGGTCGTAGGGAAAAGATCGGGAATTATTTTTAAGAAAATATCGATAAGTTCGGGAGGTAGAGCTACTCCGAATATATAAAGATCATTAACGAGGATATCTAATACCTAGATACCTATTTATAGTTTAAGATATAAAATTATTTAAGCCACGGAATTATCTAACTTTATTATCTTTAAGGGAGTACGAGAAGAATCGTAATAAAAGAGAGAGAACGAGAGCGGGGAATTATTTTATTACTCTTATCGGTCGTACCTATACTATATTAAGATATGAAGTATAATAAGTTAATGAAGGGCCTTGTTTAAATATAAGGCTAGGAAAATATATTTTATATATCCCTTTTATAGGGAATCGTAATCTCTTAATATTCGGTATAATATACTTTAATACGAATAATTATTAACGAGGGCCTTAAAACTACCCCGGAGCCACTTTAAATAATCTTTATTCTAACGCCTAAAACTACTCTAAGGGCCCCTTATTAATAACTATCTTAACGATAACGTGATAGCGTGACTCACGTAATCGATTAAGATTTATATTAGTGGAGTTTATTTATATAATTCTTATTTTATTATAGGTTTGGCCTAACCGCTTAGCGTACTACCTATTATTAAATCGCGTAAATATTTGTCCGCCTCTAACTTATATAAGTTAATTTTTAATTTTTTATACCCGTCCTTCCACTAGCCTTTAATTCATTAGAAGTATAAATAATCCTACGCCTCTACCCTAACTACGAATTAACCTTATTAATTATTATGGGAGTAGAATTCTACTCCTCTCTCTCCCTATTACGCGTAATAAATATAGAAGATATAGAGATCGACTATACTTATAATAATACTACGTTCGATACCTCGTTATTTAAACTTTATAAGGAGGCGAAAAAGTCTGGCGACGAGATACTAGTAGAGTAAATATAAGTATTAGGTAAAAAGTTCGACTATAATAATTTAGTATTAATACCGGAGTAGAGACGCGCCGTTTTCGAAAAATATTAAGTAATATATTATAAAACATTCGAACTACGATCGCCGTAATATTACGAGGGGAAATCGTAATACCTATTTATTTCGGAAATTATTTAGTTAGGGGTAGTTATTATACTTAAAGCCTAAAAGTTAAAGTAAGGCTATATAAAGCCGGAGGATTTAATCGCGCGATTACGTATATTAAAGCCGTCCGATAATTTCGAACTCCGTAAATTCCGTTATCCTCCTATATCGTAGAAAAGCCTTATACCCTTAGAAGAAGAAGGCCTTAAGATAAAGCCTTCTTATCTATATTAATTATTCGATTAATTATATAACGTAACTTATATAAAAAGTCGATCAAGCCGTTACTTAACCGATTAATATCGTTAGTATCGTCGAGAAATTAAGGATCGGTGGGCCGAAGTCGAGTTTAGTATAAAATTAACACCTTTACCCGACTTATATTTATTAAGAAATATAGGGCGTAGTCCGGGCGGAATACTCTTCCCTTAATATTTAATTAAGGGACTTATTATATTACGTAATTATACCGACGATTAAGGGGATAAAGTATATAATAAAGAGTATAATAACGTAATAATTAAAAGAGAGGGAGTAATTAATCGCTAGAAGGAGAGAAACCCCGACTCGATATTAATAAACGACCTATTTTCTATTTATAAGACTTGGCCCGCGGATTTAATAGATAACTTAAATAAATTAAACCGGGAGGCGATCTAATACGGAAGGAGAAAATATATAACTCTTCTTAAAGAGGTAGAGAAAAAGATATAAGTATTAATTATATTCTAGAAAAACTATAAACTTATTACCGGATAAAGGATATTATTATTATCCTAATAATAAGATCTTAAAGTTAAGGTCGAGCGGCTCCCGAAGTTATAATATTTAAATAATCGATTAAATATAATTAAAATAACGTTCGATTATTTCGACGATAAGGGGAAAAAGTTACGAATAATCGAAACGTTACGTTAGATAGAATTAATAATTAATAGGGACTCCGATCCTATAGTAGTTAATACTCCCCTCTTACCCTTACTACTAGATAAACTGGATATTATATAGCGGGACCGTAATTAACTAGATTATAACGATACCGAGGACGAAATAATCGCTAGAATATATTAATAAAGGAACTCGAAATATTAATAATATCTAAAGAAGGGGCTCCGTATATCGTCGTAATTTAATTTAAATATTAGCCTAGAAGAGCCGGTTTAAAAAGTAAAAAGTTTAATAATATTTAAAGAAACGCGTTAGCTTCGAGAAAAATTATCTAGAGGAGTACGTCCTTAACCTAGAACGAAGATAATTATAATAAAGGATTAAGTATTCTAGCGGGGTAGGCTTCGACTAAGGATTAAGAATTAAACGAGTTAACGCGATAGGCTTCGACCTAGGTCTAATACTATTACTATTTTAACGAAAGTATCGAAGAAAAAGCGACTAGTTATAATAAAAGGTCGAGTTATTACCTCTATTATATAAAAGGCAGACCTGTTCTATTAATTTAATATAAAGTATTATTCGAACGAAAGCTCTCCCCGAGTAATACCTAATCCTATTATAAAAGCCGAAAGAATAAAGAATATAAAACGTTAGTACCGCCGCTAAACTAGTACGACGTAACCGCAGGGTATATAAAAGGCCCGTAACGGTTAACGAAGGCGAGCCGCGTTAACGATAAATTAAAAGTAAAGACTTCTATACCTCTTAACCCCGCCGTAATTATAATAAGATTATAAAATTAATAGAGCTTCACACCTTTAAAACTTCGACGGGAATAAATCCAGATTCGTTAGTAATATTATCGATAATACGTTTTAAATATAGCTCTCGGACCCAAGCCTACTAGATTTTTAGATATAAATACTAAAGCGAGCTTCGCTAATATATATAAATACCCGAGGTACGTATTCCCGGATATAAGGTAATAGCCTATGTAAAATCTTCTATAATCTCTTTATACGCGAGCGCTTCTATTATAATTATATTTATAATTCGAATATCTAAGAGGTACTCTATATAATAAAGTTACTAAAAAAAGCTACCCAAGATTATTTTCAGGGTTATAATAAAGACAAACGGGTCTTATAACTATAAGAAAGTAGTATATAATAAAGGGAAAAAACTAGATTATCTAATAATAATTACGGAAGGTTATTAGGACCGACGTATAAATAGAAATCTTTATACCTCTCCGAAACGTAGGTCTACGGATATAGACAATAGGGAAGAGACGTAATTCAAAATAAAATATCGTAATTCGATTAGGGCTGATTACACTATACTTAGGTAATATAAAAACTAGGCTATAATATTATTTATAATAAATATAAATATACTTTATATATAATACCTTAATTTAGGGGGCGTCGGCGTCGGTATTAATTAATTATATATATTATTAAAAGCTATTTCAAGGATTATAAGTTATAAAAACTACTAAGACTACTATAAATCTTTATACTATATTCAACTTTCCCTTAAGGTCTTCCTATTATATATCTAGTAAATTAATTCCTTTAAATCGCGACGGGTATAACTCTAAAGGAAGATAAACTCTAAAAGTTCTAAATCCTACTTCTCTCGCTTGATTTAATTATAAAGTCTTCTCTTAAATAATCCCTAAATTTAAAAGCGCTACCTTTAGCTACTCTATAGACTCTTTTATAAATTACGAGTCACTAAGGTTATAAACTAAACGCGGGTTAACTAAAAACCATTCTTCTTTTATATTAAAATTAGGGTTTAGTCCCTCTAAGGTATCGACTAAAATAAAATAAAATATAGAGAAAGTTCGTAAGATCGAGTTTATTAAAAAGATATTTTAGGCGTTTATAACGGTTTATATAACCCGCTATATTATATAATTCCGTAACACATAATAGTAAAATTCTCTAAAGAGGTATAGAATCAAGTTCGCTAGACAAACTAAAATACCGTAAAACTCGAAAATCGGGAAGTAGTACGATATAATATTCGTCGTTATACTAGAATTTCAAGGTCTTTATTATGGGTATAGTCCTATCAGATTCTCACACCCAAAAATATATATATTATTATAGTCCGAGCTCTCCCTTGATATAATAATTATATAGATAAAAAAGGCTGCCTAATTATTAAGCTAGAGAAACTTATAAACGGAATAAATAAATACCTAACTAACTACTCTTAATACAAAGTTCGATAATTATATATATATACTCTTGGGTCTTTTATCAAAGTAAGAGTATTACCGCCCCCCTCCTTTATAATTAGGTCGATATTCCTAGTAGCCGGCGCCATATAAATTAATCTTAAGATAATATCTTATAATCCGCTCTCGATTTATGTAAATAAACTCTTAGAGATTTAGTATCGCCACTAGACTTAATTTTTTACGAATATACTATTAACCGTTACCTATACTCGCGTATCAACTACCGAATTAATAGTTAGTGAATACCGTACTTTAAATTAAAAGCCTTACCTTAATAAGCGACTCGTTCTTTATAAATAACTACTCGATTTTTACCTAATATTCGGCTTCTTAAGAGTAAACTTACCTTTACGCCTACCGAAGATTACGGTAAATAATTACCGTCGTAATTAAGGGGCGAAATTTATTTCTTTAAATTATTTAATTTTTATACCTAGATACTCTACGAGCTTTTAATACTTAATAATTATTTATTAAATATTTTAGCCGGGTCGTATTATAAAGGGCTATAACCCTATCTTATTTATCTAAGAATAAAAATAACTCTTTAATCTTTATATCTTTAATTCTTTAATATCTTTATCGGCCTAAATATTCTACCCCTTCGGTATAATTAACCGATTTCTTTCTCTTAACTTATTACTTAGGGCCTTCGGTCGTATTTTAGGAGTATAAAGAAAAGATATACCGTAACCGATATAACCGTACTTTTTAGGTTCGATACGTAGAACGGTAGTAAAAGGTTTAGAGGGGCCTTTCTTCTTAATTAAAATAATTAGATTCGGAAAAGTTAAAGAGCCTATATTCTCGAGAGAGAGAGTTATAGTAAAAGGGTCGGAGGTATCTTAATTCCTAATAAAGAGTACTAAGATAAAGGGGGTAAAGAATTCTTAATTCTTTATAAAGGGAGTTAAAGAGGAATTAATTCTTTAAATATAAAGTTAAAAAAAAATTATTCACTTATTTAAATAATTAAAGGTAGGAGGAGAGTAATTACTAAAAAGAAATAAAATACTTATCTTCGTTTTTAATATAGAGTTAGACCCTCCGCTTAAAGTTATAAAAAAAATTATAAAAAGAGGCTAGCCAGATAAAGTAATATCGATTTAATTATATACTCGGTATTAGTATTAAGCTGAAGGGCGGTAACTTTATAAATAAAGATATAGTAAAGATATATTAAACGCGAGAAATCCTTAAGCTATTAACGAGGATCCTAGCCACGTTTTATTTCGTTATTATAAAAGGGTCAACCTCAGCGCTAATTTATTTAAACGTGAATTCAAAGGCTGCCTATTAATTAAGTTTATTTATAGGGAGTGAAACTCTAACGTGATAAAAAACCAAAGAAGTAGAAAAACACTATATAAGGGAAGGACCTAACGGATAAAAGGATAAAAACTAAAAAGGGGGAAAGTAGAGCCTATAAAGTATATAAACGGTATTTAAGGGTAATAACCCAAGACTTTTAGTCCTAAGGACTTCCACGGTTTATAACGTAACTATTAATCAAGGTATTTCAAATATTTTAGGTAGTATCGTACTTCTAGCCCCCCGAATTCCTTATTCCAAAACTAGGTTCTACAGGTTAAAAGAGTTATTATAGGGGAACATTACTTCTTAACTCGATACTACGTTTGTATTATTCGTAAAGAGATCGGACGTATTCTTAATAAATACGTTTTCGGATTTAGGCGTTAAGAACTTTATCTTTAAATTCTTTATCGGATTTAAAAATATACCTCCGAGCTCTCCTTTAATATAATAATATATAAATTAAAAAAAATACCTAACTGTCGAGCCAAAGAACCCTTGAACGAAATTAATAGGTAAGAAGCCTCGACGCCGCTCCTCTAACTTAATCTACTATTATATATTAAAACTTTCTTCTCTTAATACCGTTACTACGCCCGAGTTAGCCTTTACTTATTCCTCTAGCTTCGTTAATACCTCACCTAAGTTATTTAAAGTAAATACCGTGTATCGAGTTATTTAAGGCTAATTCCTTCGAAAGCTAGGTTATATTTATATTAAAGAGTTCTCTACGTCCTTTAAGAGGTCTTTATTTAAGATAAATCGTTTTAAATTATCTAGGGGTTCTATAGCCTAATTAGCTAGGTTAGGGTATATAAATAAACCTCTTTACTTATAAATTCATAATAAATCGATTTCCTCTCGCGTATACTAGGTTTTCCTACTTCGTTCTTTATTAAGGGGAAGGTCGATTAATTATAGTAGGAAACCTACCCCGAAATTAGTTATCTCTAGACCTTCGAGGTATTCTAGAAAGGACTAGTATTTATTATAATTCGAGATCTTATTAAACCACTCCCGATATATTTTATTAAGATTGGATTTAACGTTCATTTTCTCTAAAATTATAAAGTACTTTAATATCTCCGATCGTACTAATACTTTATAGAAGCGTACTTTAAAGATCGAAGGAAATAATAAATTTAGTTTAGTAGGTCTCGCTCTTACGATCCCTAATAATTTAAAAGGTATAATGAATAATTTCGTAGGAAAACTCTATTTATAGGGGAAAGGTAAGAACCGATATACCCTTATTCACTATAAATAACCTCGCGAGTATTTAACGGACGATTTTTAATACCCTCGAGCTTTATAAATATCGTCTAAAGTGATATTCCGAGGGAGTATACTTTCGTTGAAGTTTTATAAATCTTCCGATGATTCGGCCCTAGAGTCCGGAGATTTAGCCTAAAAGTCTAGAAATAAGTTTATTAATATTTTTAACTATCGAGCTTGTGAACGTATTAGTAAGATATCGTAGGTAAGAATATCTAACTTAGTTTTATAAAGTTTCGAGAGTTAGTAAGGCGTCTATCAATATTTAAATATATATTTATAATAATTTAACGATTTATCTCTAAGTAGTACTTTTTATAGACCGCGTATAACTTTCTATTAATTATAATTATATAAAATACGTCGGCCAAGGTACTATTAACGTCGCCGAGAGTATAGAAATACTCGATTTATAACTCTATAATTAGGTTGAGAATAGGAGGACTAGTTAAGTTTTATATAATTATATCGGCGTTAAGCTCTAAGGCTCGAAGGAGTATACTCTATAGGGGGTATAAAATAATCGAACGATAATTTTTTTTCTTTATATAGAAGGAATCGTGGTTAAGTAGGAGGTAAGGCGAATATATAATAAAGTACGTCTTCTAGCCCCTAGAAGATTAGTAACTTATAAGTTATTTATAACTTATAGGATTAATAATTAGGGCGGCCGTTAAAACTTATCGTCCAATTAACCAACCTTTCGAGGCGTCTTTTTATTATATACTATATTAGGATACGGCTTCTATAATAGCCAATAAGTCTAGTAATATCGGTTTTCCTATATTAGAATCTAATAGTTATTCGCTCTCATTTAATAGGCCAGGATATTAGTGTGGTTAAATAATTATACTAATTCGTGATTTCGTTAATTCGATTAATAACATTGGGTCTTACCTACTAGCCCTCTATAATTAAACCTTTTTCTATTACGAATGAATAAAGATAGTACCGGCCTATTAAGTAGACGTTAAATATAAACTATTTTATATAAGGGCGAGGCTATGACTCGTTAGGCTAAGAAGAAGAGGCTAGGATTATTTAATTTTACCTTGTTAGGCTCGCTAGTTATATAGCTCTATATAACTCTACACTAGCCCTAAGAATTTCAACGACTATTATAGCTTTCTAAAGTATTTTATAAAAGAGTTATAAAACCGTGGTTTTTCGTCCAGTAAATACTAAGATTTAATCCGTACGACCGTAACTAAGGGCGATATATCGAGGTTTATCGCCACTATATTATTACTTCCCTAGTAATTCTATTTATCACTCATATTATCTAGTTTATCGATAATCTCTCGGAAAGACGTTCTTATACTGGAGGACCTAAGTTAAAATAATTTAAAGGCCTACGATCGTGGATTCGTTTTTAAGAATCTAAAATACTCTTCGAGGTATAACCGGAGGATATCCTCTATATAATAAATCCTTCTAGGTAGGAGTAGAACTATAAATCCATATAAAGGTAATATACTAGGCCTCTATAAAAATAACTAATAATAGGGACAAGCTTAAGGCGGAGAAAAAATAATTTTTATAAAGAGGGTAAGTACTTATTATTCGATAGAATAACCTATATTAATCTAGTTTATATATCGCTGACTCAAAGTAATTAGGCAGTATTATATTATTACTAATTAAATTAGGAGTAATCCTTCGCCGAAGGTAACTCCCTCTATAGACTTAATAAAGATAAATATTAGAGAGGATATCGAGTAATATAATTAAAATAAACTTTACTTCGCTCTAGGATATAAGGTTTCTAGCCCTAAAATAAAGGAGTCTAAATATCCCGTATTTAAATAGAGTAACCTCATCGAGCCGTAATTTATATCTATATTAATAAATATTCCTTAGAAGTAGTTAGTTCGAGTTATTTTTAGTTCACCTAAGCCAGCTACCGGTAACTTAAAACCGAAGATATTTCTACCTCTAGAAAACCGATTTAGAGGAGATCCTGAGGTAGATCTAAAGATATTATTTTAACCGGAGAATAGACCGATATCTTATAAAGAGTTAATAGTAAATATTAAATAGATATATACTAGGCTAGCTATAGTGGAAGCTAAATATATTAATATCGACGAAAGATAATAGATTACAGCCTAAGAGAAGGATCCAAGTCTAAGAATTCAATTATAAAATAGCTAATAATAATCACTTTTTACTCTTTATAAACGGGTATATACCTTCCTTATAGTATTTATCTTAACTAAGTATCGAGTATTAATAACTAATTCACTCGTCTATTAACTACTCCACGAATATATGGATTTTTTTTTGGTATCTTAGTATCCTAATATAAGCCTAATATTAACTCGATTAACTACTAAGTATTCAATACCCACTCGACTATAGTGTCACGGAATTCATATCTTTTTAGAAGTCTTACGACACAGATTACCTAAGTTATTAAAGTATATATTAGTATTTATTTATTTTACCTACTCTACGATAGCCCTCTTATACGAAATAATATCTTTATTTAAAGATATATAGATTAAATATCTCGGTAGGATCTTCTTCGTATCTAATAAAGACTAGAATGGCTTATACCGCTTCTAGGTAATCTCGGAAGATATCGAATAATTATCGAAGTCGACGAGCCTAAAGATCGCGAAGTCTAGAGTAATATTACTAATAATAACCGTAAACGCTAGAGTAATATTACTCGCTTTTAATATAAGAAATTTATTAATAAAAGTCCAAGTATTAGGCGCCTATATTATTATTTAGTTATTCTAATACAACTTAATTCCCTAGAATAACTCTCGCTTTATATAAGGTCTCTTATTTATATAACTCCGTTTAAAGGCGCTAAAGGAAGTATTATAACCCTATTTAATCTAGTCCTTTAAAGGAGGAAGACTAGACGAGCGTCGTCTCTAAAGATAACTTTCATACGCGCTCATACTATTCTTTTTACTAGTAAGAGGCCGGGTCTTAACGACAATTTTAATATAACTATCAATAAACTCGTAAAAGATAGTCGGTTTAATAAATATATTAGTAAAACTACGTTAAAGTTTAAGGAGTTTAGAACGTTTATTATAATCTCTAATATTACTACCCTATTCGAATATAGTACTCCGAAATATAATATAAAGGCGAGGCTACTTCTTATATATAAGAAGGCTTAGATAATAAAGGACGTAGTAACGAATTCCGGACCTCGTAATCTAAATCAACCCGAAGACGCGTTTATTATTAGAGAAGATACTAACTTGGACTCTAACATACTTATATTATCGGATAATAAAATCTCGTCTATCTTTATCATACGACCTTCTATACTTATTTTAGTCACCTTAGGAATAGCGTTAAATCGCGAAATAAATAAGAATATTTATCCTCTAGTATATATCTACCTTATATTTATCCGGAGCCTTATTACTACTTAAGAATACTAGAAGTCTTTCGATAAAGATACTATTTAGAGAACTATTGAAAGAGATATCCCTTAATATATTATTTACCTTTTTCTTAATACTATTATAGGGGAATATCGCTCGTCTAAAATCTTCGAGGAGGAGTTTCTATAACCAAGCGACGATAAAAGTAATAAAAAGAAAACTCGACTACTACCTAAAAACTTCGTACTTCGGGGGTAAATATATTCGTAATAGTATTTTCCCTATACTTATTTTACGGAAATCTTAGTCGACGATAATAAACTTTAGCCACCCTCTTTAACCTAGATTCGAGTAGAACGGATTTTATAATTTAATTATCGTATAGTATTTATTTATTATATTATTATAAAATTAATTAATATTTTTAACTAAAATTTCTGTTTAGGTAAAACGATGGATACGATTTAACGTAGAGACGAAATCCTTTATAATTATAAATTACGTAATAAATAAGTTTAACGTTTAAGTAAAAGCCGCGCTAATATCCGTAGACCTTAATACTATTATGACGGATACGGGTATTATAGTTAGAACTCCTCGAATATTTAATATAACTTCGTTATATTCCTATTATAGCCGATAGGAATAGTATCGAGCCTAGATTTTAATAAAAAGCTTACGGTTTAAATAGTTTAAAAAAGGCACGACGTTAGTAGATAATTACGAGATATAAATAAACTTTATATTTCTTTATATTATTTCGACTCTCTTAATTATCCTAATTTTAGGCTCGTTATACTTCGTATATTTATTTAATATCATTTCTAAAACCCTACTCCTACTCGTGCGAAAGAAATAATAAAATAGCTCCTTTAGGGGATACTATTAACCTCGACGTATTACCGAATCGTAACTACTATACTTACTCTAATACTTTACTCTTTCTTTAAATAAGTCTTTTCCGCTAGAAGAAATAAAGGTATAGTTATATTATTATACTCTTTTTATAGCCCCTTTACTTATATCTCTCCTACTGGTTCCTTTATTAAAAGTTTCGTTTTTATTCCCGCCGTCTCTAGGTCTAAGAGCTGAAAATTACCGACGTATTAAATCCTCCTAATTTAATCTTTACCCATTAGGAACGTTATTATTTCTTTTATTTTTACCTCGTATTATATTAATAGTCTCGCGTTACTCGGGCTATCCTCGGTCGTATTATTTAATTAATTCTTTAATCCGCTTCCCCCGCTTTAATTTCCTTATTCGGTATCGGCTTCTAACTAGTCTAATAGGTAATTCGTTCGGCTCTCTCGCCTATATCGCGCCGAGATAAAGTTAGATAGATATACGGTATCCTCTATAATAAAGTCTTTAGCGATAATTATTTCGGTCTCCGCTATATATCTACGCCGGTCGCGACCGCGTCGAGCGATAAAAAGATAAATATTTATTCGATTTAAATAATAATAAGGTATGAACCCTAATTCCGTCTCCGCCTATATTTATTTACGCGGTGTTATTAACTCTTTATCGAATATATTACTCGGATATTTCCCTTTAATTTTTATAACGGCTTTCTCCTCTTTAAATAGTCGATCAAATATACTTTTCTAATTATACGAAATCTTTTATTACTTAATATGGATTTAAAGATTTAAAAGCCTAGTATCGTTCACGGCTGAACCGATATAGATTATATAAAATAAATTATTAAGAAGCCTTAATTCGTAGAGGCCTCTAAATAAAAGTACTTCGAAAGGTACCTCTATATAATAAATATATCGTAGATTCATAGTATACGGCTCGTAAATAAAGAGGGCTCTAATTCCGTAATCTACGATACTATAAAAATAAAAATACTCGGTTCTTCGATTAGGGACGACTATTTATTAAAAATATTAATATAATATATCGGGATCTTAGTTTTATTTAAGGGTAAACCTACCTATTAGTAAACCGAGTTTAGTCTTCGGGAGATATTTAGTTCTAAAAATATCTTCTATTATCTCCCTAAATATTCTCGAAATATAACGGGCGTCCGACTAAAGCTAGGATAAATCTTTTCGGTTATTAATTTTTCGAAATTCTTCTAGAATTTCACGCCAAATATTATAAGAGAATAATGGCGACGAATAAACCGTTATTATCGACTAATATTAAAGATTCGAGCACGATTGGTTCTAAGATTTAAAAGATTCGGGATATAATTAATACTCGAATATAAAAAATCGAATTTTAAAATAAAGATAGTTAGGGAGGGGAAGTAGTAACTTCTTTTAATATAAATACATATAATAAATAGTATAACTTAAGATAATCGAAATTCGATACGAGATACAAGGTCAAGACCTCGCTTAATAAATAAATAAATATAATTAATAATACTTCGTAATATAATAACTTAGAGAGGGTATTAGGAGCGGAAGTTTTATTAAATTATTATTAACCCCTCTTCGCCTCGTCTCCTTATCTTATAAGTACTAACTTCGTTACTCGTATTCGTATAGAGTCTTTATAAGCGATTAATCGAACCCGCCCTATAATATAAGAGGACGCGTCTTTATATTAATATACGGATAGGATTCTCTAGGGTAAGTTAATACCTATATATAAGAGATATACCTCGTTCTTTTACGTTTCCTACGATTTAGTAGTACTTTAGCTTAGTTTACGCCCTTTTAATTTAAAGAATAATAAAATTATATATATCTTTTCTAGGAAACTAAAAGCTATCGAAGAAATTATTTATTTCGAAAAAAATTAATTTAACGTCCCTATCGGATCGGTAAAGATTAGCGATATTATAAAAGAATAAAACCTTACGATCCCGAGCGGCTAAAACGAGGCTAGTATTATTTACTTCTCCGAAGATAATTAGTTTAACGTCCCTATTAAATCGGTAAAGATTAGTAATATTATTAAAGAAGAAGATCTTACGATCCCGAGCGGTTAAAACAAGGCTAGTATTACTACCCCTTTACTATTATTAAAGCCTCGTATTTTTATATTATTAATTACCTATAAAGCTCGTTAGGTAATTAAAAATAATATAAAGGCGGACGGGCTCCTACTTAATTAAAGAGGCGTAAAAATAAAGGATTAAAAAAAGGAGACTAAGGCCGTTAAACGATATAACGATTAGCGAGAATCTAATAATATAAATTCTTAATTAAAATAATGAATAATTAGGCAGGAGTATCTAGTTAACCGGTCTCTATATAGTTCGTCGCACCACACTATATTTTATATAATTTATAGATAGTATAACCTCTACGTTATAAATACCGCTTTAGGGATCTTAAATAATTTTAAATATGACTTATTAAAAAAGTTCGTAGATATATTAATTATCGTATAAACGTCATGGGTACGATAAGTTTAAAAGAAGTAATATATATAAATCGTCCAAAGCAGGGTTATTCTTTATCGAATAAATATTTATTTATAAGTATAGGCCCGATATTATGAAATTTAAACTATACCCATACTTCGATTTATAATTCTGAAACAAAGTACTCTCTAAATCTCGATTAAATATACTCGTAATAATACTACCTAATATATTTAGTATACTACTGGCGGCGTAAGGTTACTAATACTTATTAAAAATAACTACGGATAGTAGAGGTACGCGTTAAAGAGGGGTTATTAGGGGATAATAATTTATAATAATTAAGACTTAAAGTATAATAACACCGTACCCGACAGCCCGTTAAGGTATACGATAGGTTTATAGGGCCCGTAGAAATCCCTTATATAAGGGCTAACACTCTAGCCTCTCTATTTTAGGAAATAACTTATAGTTAATAAAACTACTATAACGGGGTACAAAATATCGAAAGTTTTAAAAAAGTATTAACTAGCGGCCGTACGCTGACGTAGCCGTATAATATATTTTAACCTTTATAATTATTATTTAAACCCCCCTATACGAGCCGTGCCCTATATTCATTAATCTTTTACGAGGTACGTTATAGTAATAGCGCTATCGAAGGACTAAAAGAGTAAAGTCTTATTTTATAACGGCGACGTCATATCCATACGTTTCCTAGATAACCTTCCGATGTGGAGTAGTATCGGTACGGATATAAAGTAGGAGCTACTCACCCTACTAATCGAGAGATTATAAGAAAATTAGTATAACGACGTAGCCGATTATATAGGGTCTTATTAGGAAGAGGTAACGAAGACTCTATAAATATAATTTAAGTCGATAAAGAATAGAAGGCGGGTTAATAAATATAAAGGTATAATTTAACCTCTCGTTTTAACTTGGCCCTCGAAATTAATTATAAATAACTCGTAAATAACTAGATAAACCCGGTAGTAACGTCTTAAATAACCTTAACGACTTTAATAATATTTTTATTACCCGTTAATATAACTTCCCCGCCGCTTATAAAAGGATAAAATCATTCGAAGGAGGATCTCGCTTTTTCGTATTATATCTTACTTTATATATTTATAGTAAACGGCCTTAGCCTACTATAAGCGCTCTTATTATTTAACGCGCTATTCATATCTTTCTTTATAATATTCTTATTCTACTCTACCCCTCTTAAGCAAATCTAGCTACTCTTAATAGTAATTATAATTTTATACTTAAAATAATAAAGTCTTTCGACGAGATATCGGAAATACTACCCCTCTCACCTACGCCTACTCTACCTCTTCTACCTCGACCTACTAAAGATCTTTTTGACTATAAGAGTACCAGATATCTTATTACTTATATTTAATCGTAGCTAATTATTATATAGCTTAGATTAAGATAACTAATATAAATATAAAATCTAAAATAACCCTTCTCTTAGAGCTTCAGGCTATTTTACATATAAATAATCCTTTTATAACCCACGACTTTATTCAGGAAATATTCCGAGATAATAATATACTTCTAAGCTTTTAGTTCGGGTCCGGTACTAATGAAATACTCGTTTCGGTACTCTCCCTTAATATCCAAATACTTTTAGAGGAGCGATAACTCTTGAAAGATATTTAGGCGATAGGTTTTACTACGGCCCTTATATTCTTAATATATAGGGACTTATATATAGAAAAATAAACGGGACCTAATAAAAATACGCTTCGTTTCTATTTTATACTACGTCGTTATATAGACTACTGGACTCCCTCTTAAGCCGTTATTTATTAATAAATTTTATCGTAAAATTCCCCCTTAGAGACTTCGTGCGATTATATCCTCGACTACGTAAAAGACCGGTAGTACGATTAAATTAAACTTAAATCATCTATTAAGGAAACTTTCGTTCGGGCACTATATTAAGAGGATCTCGATAAAGAATAATAAAATACTCCTAGCGGTTTATAATTTATAAAATAATCGACTACTCGCAGGTATCTTCGCTAATAATAGATAATCTACGCTATAATTTAAATTACTCTTATAATCCTTAAGGCGTTCGAGTATAAACGAATTAAATAATTTAGATCTAGATATTTCTACCTAGCTTCGATCGAAACTAGCGTAATCCGGTACTATATTATTTCTTATATACTTTTTTATCTACTCTTAACCTACTTCCTCCTCTTTTTACTTTAACCGGGGCGAAGCTCTAGTATCTTAATATAAACCCGTTACCTTAAAGGTTATGAATTAAGGGTACGATTCACTAAGGTAGAGGCGTCTCTTAAAATAATATTATATAAAACCAAATCTAGCTATATCTCCACGGAAATTCCTTAATATTTCATAATAGTTAAGAGAGCTAAATTTAGTTAGTTATAAACTATATATTCTTATTATATATACGAATAACTCTACGTCTAGGCCTTATCCAGTACTATATATAAAATCTTTTACACTTCCTTAACTCTCGTGGATCACGGATCTCTATTATTATATATCTTATTATTAACTTTCTAGCGTACAAGTATAACTATACCCTTAAATATATAAATAATTCAGAATATCCAAAAATACTTATAGAAATAAACGACTTCCTTTATGAATAATCTTGGTATAATAAATACGAGGGAGGTACCTTTAGGCTTATACGACAAATAGGCTTTAATATTTATTATATAAAACCGTAAGGCCCTAGCTATCGTATAAATAATATTAAACTAATTTCAAAATAATGGTTCATTATATAGTATCATAGGTCTTTCTAATTTCTACTAAATCATTAAGCCCAGCTCCCTATCTTTATATATACTAACGCTCTTCCTTTTCCCCCTATACTTAACCCTCATATTACCGTAGTACGAAATAAAGGTCGAAGCCTAAAATATCTAGGAGCTTTAAATTTACTCCGAGTAATTATTATAACTAGAAGGGGATCCCGAAGGTTTATTAATAAACCTTAAGACTTTAGAGACTTCTAAGTTAGAAAAAAAAACGACGCGCGAGGAGTTATTATAAATAAAAGAGTATTACGAAGCCTTATTAAAGAGCCTCGAGACTTTAGAGGTTTATTTACTAAAGGAGGAAAGAACGCCCGAGTAATTCTTATAATAAAAAAAGAATACCGAAGCCTTTCTAAAACTTATAGCCTAAAAGGTCTAAAGAATACTCGATAAAACCTCTAAATAACTATTATAATTAATAGAGGATTCCGAAGCCTCTTTAGAGAACCTTAAAACTTTAAAGACTTTTAAGCTAGAGGAAGAAATAACGCGCGAGGAGCTATTATAAATAAAAAAGTATTACGAAATCTTATTAAAGAGCCTCGAGACTTTAGAAATTTATAAATTAAAGGAGGAAAGAACGCCCGAGTAATTATTATAATTAAAAAAGGATACCGAAGCCTTTTTAAAATTTATAGCCTAAGCGATCTAGGAACTAGTCGATAAAACCTCCGAGTAATTATTATAACTAAAAAAGGATTCCGAAGCCTCTTTAAAGAACCTCGAGACTTTAGAGGCTTTTAAACTAAAGGAGGAAATAACGCCCGAAGAGGCGATAAAAGTAGAAGAAAATAAATATAAATCGGGGGGGCTTAAGACAGAAATACGTATAAATAAAATTAAAAAAAAGGCACCTAAGGTACCTAAAGGGTATAAATATAATAAAATAAGTCTCTTATAATAAATACCAGGGGGGGTATCTTCGGCGAAGCGGTTTAAATAAAAGTATATTACCGATTATAACGACGGCGTAGTTTAGGGTTACAGCTTAACCGACCTCCTAAAAAATCTACATAAACCGGAGTCTATATACTAGTTAGTAATAACGCCGGAAGCTAACTTGAATTAATATATAATCGTAATAACTATATCTCCTTTACCCTTAATATATATGGCGTAATAAACTAGTCAGGCCTATTAATAATACCTAATAACTATATTTCATTACTTAATATAAATAAATAAACGGGTACCGAAATTATTAAATTAATCTAAATCTCCTTATACACGACGGGTAGGCGAATAGTTTATAGGATTATTTTAATAATATCTTATATCGAGTCTTAATTCGCTCTACCGAGATAAAGGTTTATATAATATAACTAATATTCTAATACCCTACCCGAGTCTCTTAATCACCGCTTTATTTCTTTATAACCTTATCTATTAGATTATATCTATAATATGAGATCGTCAGCCGCGAAGGATATTATATAAAATTAACTTACTAATTTAACCCGATCTCTAAAATATTTTTAACCGGAAGTAACCCGACTATATCCTTAAAGTATCGATAGGAAGTATAAGGATATCTTTAAATAAACGAGGCTCTAATAGTCCCGTAATATTTAGGTAACTAAACTTCGTTTTAATAACCGATAAAAGACTTTCTATAATAATCTCGCTCTATATACTAGGGCCATTCACTAGTCCGACGTATTTAATAGGAACTTATAAATACGATATCTTTAACTCGCGCTATTTTTCGGTTTTATAAAGTGCTAGTATAATGACCTAAATCGTATTAAACGGTACTAGCCGTTCTATCTTTATAGTTATAATCTATTAATAAAATACTATTCTATCGGACTACCTAGGAGAAGGCTTTATATTATTAAATTAATTATATTAGATACCTACGATAGCCCGAGCGTATACCTAAATAAATAATATAATCGGGTCTCTAAAAGAATCGATTTTCTTAAAGTTATTAAAGATCCTACCTCGAGCTTCGATAATAATATAACGGAGTCGATAACCTTAGAGGGTTAGGGATTAAATATCTAGGAAAGTTTATATAATTTAAACTCCCCTAGTAATATCACTAGACTTTGGATAAGTATAAACTATATTCGATATAATCTATACTTAAAGGGACTTTCCCAAGCCGTCGCGTTAAAGAATTTCGGATAGAATTTACTTTAATTTATAAGAAAGTAGTGGCTCTAATATTTTTTTTATCGCTATTAAAAACCCGGCGAGGAGTAGATAGGATAAAAAGATATAAAGAAAGAAATAACGTCGTTATTAAAATATTAAATACTCTATTACTTAAAACTTTAACCGTAATATAAACCTATATTAAAATTAAGGGACTTTAGAGGGTAGGTAATTTTCTCTTTATTATTAAATTAGGATTCATAGTAGTACCCTATACGTTAATAGTAATCGCGCTAAACGTAGAGTATATTAGGGTACCGAAGACGCTTTATACTTCTCTATTATCGGGAACTTCTCGCTCTACAATAAAACGACTAGATTATTACTTAATCTAGTATAAACCTTTACCCTATATCACGAGACCCGTGAACTCTATTAAACTATAAAGGTAAATCCCGTCTATTACTCTTTATCTACGGACTTACGATTAAATTCCCGCTATTCTAGTTCGCCCGTCGAAGGTCCGAGAATTTTAGTTAATTTTAATCATAAAGAGCGGACTTAGAAACTTATAATTAATAGAGTACAATTATATATATCGTTCAATTCTTAATATATAAAGGCGCAGCGACGTTACTATATTTATTTATATATAAGTCCGCGTTTATATATATTTATAAACTCTACCCCTTTTATTTAGTAGAGCTGAATTAAGCTAACGGTAACTATAAAAATTATTAAATCATATATTTCTCTTGTCGGGTTTCCCCCCGTTTATATATAATTATTAGAAGGGAAGAGTTTCTACTTATATTAAACTTACTTTTTAATAGGGGCTACTGGCTGGCGTTAGTTTTATCCTAGAATAACGATAGCGCCTTAACCGTACCCGCTAGTAGAGGGTCTAGGCTGGCGCTACGCTACGCGAGTTATCTTTATTACCCGCTTATACTAGCGGTAATCTTTCTTTACCCCGAAAGTATTTCTTTACCCCGAAAGTATTTCTTTACCCCGAAAGTATTTCTTTACCCCGAAAGTTAATTATAGTGAACCCACGACTAATATAACCTCGACCTCGATTATTTAGGAGTTAAGACACCTTTATACTTTCTCTTTATTTATATAATATCTTAGTACCGAGCGAGTCCGAGTATATTATTATATTTAGATATTTACTAAGTCTTATTATTTATAAATACAAAGTATTATATACTTCTCTAGGACTTTTCTATAATATAGCCTATATTAGAACTAAGTCTACTATCGCTCGGTCCACCGTATCGTACTTTACTTCTAAGACTAGTCGTAAACCTAGTTACTACCTTAGCTACTATCTCAACTACTATCTTAACTACTATCTTAACTACTACGTCCACGTTTACGTCCACTGCTACAATAACTGCCAACTCCGTTTATAATTTAGTAATAATTAATTCGATCGAGTTAACGGCGAGATATATAATACCCTCGTTACCTCGACTATTTATCGTATAGTATCTAATTATTTTAAATAAGTTTTTAGAGGTTCGACTAAAGTACCTAAATAAACCTAAGGTAATTATAATCGATAACTTTAATAAAAATATTATTTAGAAGTTAATCGCTAATTTACGTAACTACCTTATAAGGAAACTTAAATACACTATCCGCGTTATAGATAATAATTTCACTCGAGTATTTATAGATCGGTCAATATAATTTTATAATTATATAGAATAAATTCACGATTAGCGATTAATATAAAATAAAATTACCGAAGCTCCTTCCCCTTCTCCCCTACCTACTCGTATAGGCCCGTATATAAGTCCTATTATATATCTTCTACCTCTTTCGCCGTTAATAGCTACTATTAGGGCGTCTAACTACCTCGTACTCCTAGGTATATACGGTACGGTCGACTACTAGCGCTAGTTAATTAGTTATTAATCTAGATATCCTCGACCTAATATTATAATAAATATCGAAGAAATAACTAGTATCTTTATAAACCGAGAGATCCTTCGCCTTTAAGGAAGTAATATAAATACTTTTATTATAACGAAGGGACTAGATAATGGAGTCGATCTTAGTCCCTAATAATTATATCGTATATTATTTAAGGTAGGAGATTGGCTTATATCGGGTTAAAAGAAAGTTTAAAAGTATTATTTAAAGAGGTCTACAATATCTTAATATAACTACGATATTTTAATAATATAAAAGTAAATTAATATTATATTCATCGGCCAAGATCCGAGTCCTTATTAAAAATCTTCGGTATTAGTTAATTTGGCGCTTCCTAGGATATACTATTCAATATCGGCCACGATTAAACTAATTCTTCGAATTTATCTAAATAAGAATAGTCGGATAGAACCCGCTAGCTCTTATAACGAGTTAAGTTTAGGCCCCTAAAAAACTATAAGCGCTAGAATAAAGTTTATCGTGATTTATAATACTTTTTAGGGGCACCCAAAACGATTTAGGAAACTTTCGGGGAGTTATCCCAACTAAATATTAATATAAACGATATAGTTAGCGCCTAGGGTTATCTTAGGTTATTTTTATTTAATCCTAGATAATAAACTTAACCTCGAATAAATTCTCTTTATTTTAATATTAATCGATCTAGTACTTAGTCCTTCGTCCTTTATATTATAATAAACTATAAAGAGGGGAACGACTAACTTATTACTAAAAAATTTATAATTAGGAAATCCTACGCCTTTAAGGTAATAATATAAAAACCTTATCGTTATTAAAGAAATTAATAGTGGGGCCGATCTAGTCCCTTAATAGTTTTAAAGAATTTATCTCGAAGTAAAGAATTTGGCTCGTCTCGGAAAATCAGGCTATAATTATTAAATAATATAATAATCGATAATATTCGTACCTTATTTAAGATGGGTGGTAATGAATAATGGCCAAATATTAATAAAGCGGATAATTTAATAATATAAATATATTATAGTAGTTCAAGTAGTACTATTAATTTATAAACTTTCTCTACGACCTTATAACGGATACCCGGTATTTTAATAAACTCTAGAGTCTTTCCTCTTTAATAACGAAAATGTAAATCTTTTATCGAAGTTATCTTTAGTTAAACGCCGGATTTAGGATAATTACCTCCTTAGGCTCCGTATTCTTATTAATCTTTTCTTTTATATAAAAACGTATACGCCTTTTAAGGGATTTAGGGCTCTCTTTTAACTCTAATATATCTTTTACTTTATTTTATCTTATATTTATATTTTATAGGGTAATTTCAAGCTCGTGAATTCGTTATATTTACCCTATAAACTCTTCCGTATATTATATAGACTCGGAGTCGAGTTTCTCTTTTAACTAAGCGACCTTAGTATAGTAATAATCCTAAATTTAATCCGAGTACACTTCGAGGTCGGAAATTCTCTAGGATTTAGTGGAAAGCTCGAGTACTAAATCTATAATATTATAACTTTCGTAAAGACTATTAACCACACCCTCCTCGACGTAATAATTAATTTATGGTATCGTATCTCGGAGCCTCGTATACGCAGTCTAGACGCTATTTAAGTTCTTCTCCGTTTCGGAATAATAAGCGTACTTATAATTTAGAAACTTCTAGCACGTCTAATTTTTTTAATACTCTTCGTATAATTTATTCTTAAGTCTAGCTCGTATAACCTCCGATTCGTTAAAACCTATCTATAAATATACTATATAGTCGTATGATTTATTAAAAGCGATACGATCTTCTTAAAAGGTTTAATTAATATATTATAAAACTACGCGCAGCTAGATAATATAATTATTAAGATTTTGAATCTATTACTTTATAATCTCTTCCCGTTAATAAAATTCCCTCAGGAAGTCCTAGTCGGATTATCGAGTATAAACTCGATACTTTACCTAATTATCTTATTAGGAGTTAAAACTAGCTAACGAAATAAAATGATCTAGAAATCTTATTTATCGATCCATACTATTCTCGCTAGGTATTTTTGTAATAGGTAGGGAAGATTTATAAAGTTTTTAAAATAAAGTTGAGTGATAAATAATTAATTCCTTGATAGATAATTAGGGAATAATTAAAAGGAGACCATAAAGTTTAATCGAGTATACGGGTATTTAGTCTATACTAAGTAAAGATTATACCGATATATAATTGAATATTCTCTAGTAAATATAACTATTGACCTAAAGCGCGCGTTAATCTATTTCGGTACACTTAGTAAATACGTAAACGTATTATATATAAGAATAAAATATGGCTAGCTTTAAATATTAGGGCGTTTCCCCACCTAATTAATACCTAAGATTATCGAGTTCGAACCTTAATATTAATTTAATCGAGGACAGTGGCTAGAATTCATATATTAAATAAAAATTAAAGCCTTAAGGCCCACCTAGTACACTAAGTTAAGAAATATAGGATCGATATCAATTATATATCTAATCTAATAGAAGGCTAACTTATTAAGATATCTCTAAAATATCTTCATAACCTATAAAAACTTATTATAACTTTTATAATAATCCTCTTCTTAGTTTCTAGCGTCTCTAGATTCTTTATAATTATATTCGTATATTTTTAATCGCCTAACGTACTATCCCAAGAGTTATAAAGTATCTCTATATAAATTACGGGGTCTTCGGTCGGTATATAAGGCGTTATTACGGGTAGCTGAAAATATTTAAAAATAAAGCGAGTAGAATTTCTATAAATATACCTTATCACGGAGGCTCGCAGCCTCGACTTTAATAGGTTATATTATATCCGAGAGATTATATATTCCATTATGGGCTCTCATTAGTCTTTTTCCTTTAAAGTAGATATTATTAATAGATCTACATCGAGAAGTAGGGACTAAATCATTAAAGATAATACAAATATAATACTACTTAATATTAAAGTTTTAGGCGAGGATTTCTTTAAGCGTCGCCTTATCGTCGTAATCGGGAGTCTACTATAAAATACGCGTATATATAAAACTCTCCCTTGGACCAATAGACGTGGTTATACCTTTTAGTTCGAAAGTTATATCGATAATATTAATAGTAAGGTAAAGACTAAATTTTATTATAATAAATTTAGACCTTTAAAGACCTAAATACAAGAGAAATTCGTTTAATTCGTTCAATACAAGGGGATAAAAAACGAGTAGCGATTCTTATTACTCTTTAAAGGCTAGGGGACCTAGACGGATAATCTTATACTATAAATTAAAATACTATTATGGATCCCGCGAAAGCGTAGCATTAAGGATATATAGAGTAGTATAAAGAAAGTAGTGCAAGTATAGTTAATACCACGATAGATAAATTAAGAAATAGAATTAATAAAGCTAGTAGGACGGTAATAAATTAAAAAACGAATAGTAGATTTAGAGTTCCTGTTAACACCCTAAGGGAAGGAGAATTAAACGAGGCGAAAACAATTAATTATTATTAAAGCGGTGTATATACTAGGTAACGGGTACCGATGGACTTATATAGGTCCGGGAATATAACTAGCTATCCATATAATAGCTCGACCAAGATATAAAAGTAAATATTGTAACGAGCGTAATACGCTATATCTATGCGCTGGTTCAACCAAAAAAAGAATATTATCAATAATTAGGTATCATTAACTCGATAAGTCGAATTATCTATAATATTTATTAATAGAACTCGATTAAAGTTATAAACGAGCCCCTAGGCGCTGGCGGAAACGGGACATTAAGTAGCGCTAAGATATAACCCGTATAAACGAACGATTAATTAATAATAATTTAGTTAAGATATAGTTAGCCTTCGGAACTACGAGCTAACTATTACTATACCTTACCCACTTATATTAATAGATTATCGGTACTTATACCACTAGAGTAAACTTATTATAATTCTTATTTCATCCGATTACTTTATGGAAAGTCAAATCCGATTAACTTTAATTATATTTATTTTCGGACGAGTAACCCGAGCGTCTATATAACTAGGGTTAAATTAAGTAGGCGCTAGGACTATACTAATATATTCATTTAATCTAACTATATTCACGAGATAAGAGCGGTATAAATATATAGGGGCCAATATAATCCGTCGTTTTTATAAATATAAAGAACGGATTAAAATAGTAAATACAATAAACCTAGGTTAAGACGCAGGGTAGTATAAAACCTTATATAAAATATTAACCCTAGATCCTAATTACGATACGTTTAATAATTAGAGTCTCGACTTCGATTTAGATTAATAGATTAATCTAGACTACTTCACGACTAATAGCGCTAATCTTAGGAAGGATTATAATTAGGTCCTATCGCCCTCTTTATATACTAGCTTTTTCGACTAGAAAGCCGGCGGGAGTAATACGTTTATTCTAAAAATAAATTAACCTCCCGGGTATCCCGCAGCGCCCGAAAACGAGCTAAAAAACTTAATACGGACGTTATAAATTAAGTAAATATAATAAATAATCTAAAGAGGAGTATTAACTAACGGAGAACTATAAATTAAAGGAAAAATCAAGGTTTTACTACTTTATTACAAGCGTGAGATAATACTAAATAATATATCAAGAAGCTCGATACCCTATACGACTATATAAAACAATTACAGCCGTGGACGGAGGATATCAACAACTTTATACAGGGATTAATAGAGAAGTAGAATATAACCGCGCTTTTATATAGTAATCTAACTAGTCGTATCTCCCTAATTAAGAACGAGTCGGTTTAATTAGTATAATTAGACTTAATGAAATACTAGCCGGATATCGTGGCGGGCAAATCTGGGCTCTTAAGTATACATATGAATTAAATAACTTTCCGAAGATAACTATATAATTTCCTATTCCCTAGGCGTCGCTAATATTCTAATATTTAATATTTCTACCCTCCTAGCTCCTCGAGGCACTTGGCTTTACTTTATAATAATATACATCTAGTGGTATAAAACTACTATAATCGTATATTTAGTTTCTAGAAATATAGATAATAAAGGCTTTACTAGGCTCTGGCTTTAAAATAGTAGAGTATTCTCATAACTAATACTAGCTTAAATTTAGAAAAGGCTTAATAACGTCCGTCGGATTAATAGCCTCCGCGGCGAAATAACTAAATAAAATTATATTAAAATTAACCGATAGCGGGTTTCGATAAGATTATCTAACTTTCGTGTATTAATCGGAGTGGGTAAGGACGAGCTATAAATAATAATACTAATATAATCTTACGAATTCTTATTAGGCTTATATACTACGTGGTAATAAAAGAATATATTCTCGTAATATTAATTACACTATACGGGGATTATCTCGTAGTATATTATTAAGAAGAGAAGTTATTATCGAGCGATAAAAGGCCGAAATTAAAACGAAATCTTTATAATTCCTTAGAACTACTCGATTTACTTTTATCTCTATATTACTATTAGGGAGTGTAAGGTATACGTCTAACGAGTGGTCCTTTAAAAAAAATATTAAATTACTTCTTATATAATAAGTTATCCGGAGGAAAGTAAATAGTTCGTTTCTTCTTAACGTGAATTTTTTCTAACTTACGTAATCGGCTCTCCGTACTCGATTCTTCGGAACTCTTAATACTAAGATTATTAAACTCTCTAGTAAAAGTCGCGATATTTATTAATTTTAAACTTTTCCGGAGAGTCTCCGAAAAGGAAGGGATACTATAATTCTTTACGTATTTATATACTACCCCATTATTCCATAAACCTTTACTATAGTTACGTATACGTCTCGGATTAATCGGTGCTAAACATCTAGTGGACAGAATATTTTTCTTATATATAATAAAGAAAGAGCGATTTGTAGTAACGGTAATAATATTTAGAAATTTATAAAGTCCGGAAGCCCGGAGATTATAATTAATACCTTCGAGTATCTTAACGTCGACGAGAAAGATATCTCCGTCTTTATATTATCGTTCCTATTACTAAAAGAGCCGTAGCTTTTTAGGGATCGATAAAAGGAGTTTTAAAATACTCTAACTAAATATATTCTTAAATACCCTTTTAACCGGTAGCGTAACTATAGGCTATAGAGTTATATTTAAAGCTCTATTTAATACGTCTTCGATAAATATATCCTTATCAAGTATTATATTCGCGACGATTATAACCTCCGTAACTTTATCTAATATATCTTCGATAAGTATATCCTTATTAAGTATTATATTCGCGATTATTATAACCTCCGTAACTCTATCTAGTGCATCTTTAATATATATATCCTTATTACGTATTATATTTAAGTTCGAGTTATCCGCGGTCTTTACTTATACCTCTTATATACTCCGGTTAGGTAGTTCTTCGCGAGCGATATGACTGTTAATACTTCCGAAGTTTTATATAAGGCTGGACGCTTCTAGATAAAGTTATAACTACGTTATCTATTAATTCTACGTGACGGGCTTAGTTATTAAGATATCGCTCGTACTTTCGACTCGGATATTTATTATTCTAGGTGCTACCGCTATACCGGAAAAACTAATAAGGTATTAAAACCTAAAGAAAGTAAAAAAGATATCTCGATTAATTATAAAGTAGGATAAAGTTTTCTGCCTCGCTCGATATATATCGGATAAGTAAAAAAACGCTTTTAACCCTTTAAAGAATTATTTAAAAGGCCTTCTATATCGGTACTTAACTAGTAGCGATATTAGAGCCTCCGGTAAAACCCGTAAAGGAAATATAAATACCGGTTCGCGGATAGATTTTAATACTCGGTAGATTTCTAAAGTTAAGGTTATACGGGCCTCGTTAGAAATCTAATAAAATACGTCGGGGCGTATTTAGCGAAGGAATTCGTAAACTATCTTTAAATCGGGATTTTGGTTTTAAAGAGATATAATTTTTTTAGATTTAAAATTAAATAAACTAGCTAGCTAGGCTAAACGGTATTAATACTATTTATTCGAAGTTATAATAGGAGGTTTAGGTCTACTTATATCCTTCCGAGGTAAAATAACTAATAACTCGGAAAAGTAATATTATATAAATAGAAAAAGTTATTAATATCCGTTATCCACGGCTTATACCTCCGAGCCGGGTACTTTAATAAATTTCGGATTATTATATTTAATTCGTAGTATACCGGCTTTCTAGTTAACGCCTATATAATACCGGGAAAATACTCGACGGGTAGACTCTCTATAACCGTCGGGTAAAAAAACGCGAATAATTTTAAAATATAACGCGAGCCACTTAATATCCTCGAAGAACGTATAAAGAGACGGGATCATATAATTAGCGTTTTAAAAATTATTAAGAATACACTATCGCGTAGCTAGGTTTTATATCATTAGGAATAACTATTAATAATCTATTAAATTAATAATAAAATCGTAATCACCTCTCGACGCCTAGGGATTTCGCGTTTAAAGGAGTTATATTATCCGAAAGTCGATTAACGGCTATAAATTTTAGTCACTATTAATGACTTTATCCTAATATATACGTATATAGTTTAGGTAATACTCTATCTCCTGTAAAACTTTAAACCGCGATTATTAAACCGAGTTAACGAAGTAAGCGTAACTAACCTCTAGATATTTTAGATTTATAATTTCGTAGAGAGTCCTAATCGAAAGACTCGGCCAGAAGCCTATATATAATAAGAGATTATCGAGCGCCTACCTAACTATTTATAGATCCTTCCTCCGTTATAACTATCTTATATTTTTATATTTACCTTCGGAGAGCCTAGCGAATTAACGTCTTTTACCTTTAATATCTTAAACTCTTTAGTAGTATCTAATCTATTAAAATATATTACTATTATAAAAATTTCTTAAGTTAGCGTATTCCTCTCGGATATCTCGACGTAAAGATTTACTAAACCTTATAATTAATTAAGTTAGGGCTATTATTATAGAGTATAATACTATATACTATTTAAATATAGGTCTACCGTCCACTATTTATTACCCGGTAAAAAAAACGTTTTTACGATAACGATCCTATATTTACTATATAAATATCGTAATATATAGTTCGGCGGTAGTTTAAATATTAGAGGTATTCGATAATTAAGTAAATTACCGGTAACTTAAAAGTAATAAAGGTTTTATTTTAAAAAATCATTATTAATAACGGCCGGGATATAATTCTTTAAATCTAACCTAATATAACCTTTAAATTTAAAAATCTAAACTAGACCTACGATATTTTTAGGGTCGAGGTAACTAGAAATAAACGTTTCTTTAAAACTTAAAAATTTAAGGGGGACCTTCGTACTTCCCCGAAAATTCGATTATCTTTCGGTGAATCGTTAACTTTCGTATTCACTATCTATAAAGTATACCCTTATAATCAAGACGAGAGCCCTCGTATTTTACCTAGGCCACTTTTATATTCGCTATTTATAAAGTATACCCTTATAATTAAGACGAGAGCCCTCGGGTTTTATTTAAACCACTTTCGAGTCCGGGTAAATTAACCGTTTTTTTACTATTCTTAAAGTATAGGGCCCCTTTATACTCTAATCTATTTTTAACTTAACGCCGTAGTCTCGAACTATATAAGAATTAATAATTCGTTAGGTTCACTAAGTCCTACCTTCACTACTATATTTATTTACTATAATAAATTCATATTATTATCTTAGATAGTTCTACTTCTCTAGTAGAGGAAGTATTTATCTTTATTATTATAATCGTACATTAATTATTATTTAGGAGATAATTAGTCTAGATACCTAATACCCCTTAATAATCTTCTTTATCGGGAAGAGATCTAAGGATACTACTCTATATAAACTATTCCCAAATAATAATATTCGACGTGGAAATAAAAGCGGTATTATTAACCTTCGCCTCGACTCTTCTATATTTAGTTTTAACCTACCGCTTCTCTTTATAAATAAGGACCCGTTAACTCCTATACCTTATCGACTAAAGGCGATAATATATTATAGGTAAACGACGGTTCTACTCGCCTAAAGTTAAGATCACGAGTAAAGTATCTTATAAATTATATATACTCGGTTAATAATATTATTCAGCGATATCATTTATATCTTCGCCGACGATTTAGGAGGTTTAGACGGAGTAGTAGATTTTCTAATAAAATAAATACGAATAAGAAGTCCTTTTTACCTCCCTACTAAAATCCGACCGCGCGTTATTATTATCGTGCGTAAGGAGGACGTAACCGTGACCCACTATATACTTTAAATTTATAACCTCGAAATATACCTTTAAAGAGAGTATCCGGAGTTATATATTTAAATATTCTTATTTATATCCTTAATATATTTTACTAGAGACTATATATCGTCCTTAACTCGATATCGGCGATTAAAGGAAATCCTCCTAACCGAAGTAAAGATATTACGGACGGACTATATCGAGTATCGATTACTTTTCTCGGCGATTTATTTTAAAGCCTTTTTTCGCTACGCTATATAATATATAACGACCTCGATCGACGTGCTATTCGACTTTATCGTAAATACTCGCGTATATAACCGTATCGAAGACGATTATAAAGACTATATCGCCGCTTTTATATCTTTAAATTACGAATACTTTAGATCTTATAAAAGCCTTATATTTTTTATCGCCTCGAGTATTTTAATAAATATTTACCCGCCGAGAATATATAGTAAATACCTAAACTCGTTTATTCGCGAAGATACTCACACTATATAGCGTTTTATCCTCGAGATATATTTAAGAGTTTATACAGGACGTATATTATACTAGTATTAATATAAATCTTAAATTCTCCGATATTCGCCGAGGATCTTTATATTTATATAGAGAATTATATGGACCGTCTATTCCTATCTATCGATTTAGGCTTCGAGACGTCGGTATAATTATATATTAATAACCTTAGATCGTTCCCTTTATAATAAGGCCGATTTAAAAGTTACGGTATTTATTTATATTATCTTCGTTATAGGCCTGAATATATTCTCACCTATAAATATACGATTTACGATATTTACGTCGAAAGATTTAAAGAGCCAGTTATAGGTAAAGAGTATCACTTTAATATAAATAACTATATCCTTTATATTACTCGGGGAAAATTATTAGTTAGATTAAAACCTCCTATAACTAAAGCCCGTATATTAAGTATTAACGGCGGAGGAGTTCGTGGGGTAGTTCCTTTAACGTATCTTAAACCCTTATAAAGATATCTAGGATCTAGCCTCTATTTATAAGATCTTTTTAAATAAATATTAAAGACTAGTTTAGGTACGTGAAAACTTTCTTTTATATAAATAAAACTAGCCTCTAACGGGGCGTAGGCGGCCTTATAGTCCTTAGACTCTTTATTAAATATTAGGATATTACTCGTTATTCTCGAACTTTTAATATATTTATCTACGATTTCTTCGGTATATACCCGACTAAAGGTACCAGTTTATTAACGAGACTCTAAGATTATTTTCGCTATTAATTAAGAGATAGATATTACGATATTAATTTCTTAGAGAATTCGCTGAAAGAGATCTTTAGGGACGATCGAAGGTTATTTAATATTAATAAAATTAATTTCTTTAAATAAAAAGTAGCCGTTATTACTACTACTTTATCTAATACCTCTATATACATATTTTCGAATTATAATAGTAGGGTTAGAGAACGAGGTTACGGTAAATACTCCTATACCCCTTTAGGTAACGAGTTAATATAAGAAAGAATATAAATACATACGCCCCGAAAAGATCGAGTATAAGTCATTTATCTAGGAAGCGTAAGTCGAGATATAGCCTAAGAAATAAAATAATATTAAATCTTAATAATAGTCGGGTCACCTTTACCGCCCTTAGGTATATACTCTTAAATATATTTTCTAATACGTCGTTAATACTATATAGGTTATTATAGCCTATATTTATCGTATCTTTTAGCTCTTTCCAAAATAGAGGATTATACTATAATAACCCGATAGATCTTACGTTATAGGAATATTTAAAACTATAAGCGTCGAGTATAAGCCCGGACGTAATCCTCTTATTAAATATAAAAATGGATAAAGAGGACCTAAGATCTCCTAAAGCTACTACTTTCTAATATATCTTTAATAATAATTATATACCACGACTAGGTCGATAGTTCATATCGTCCTTTAATAGTAAATATATTTAGAGAAATTTTATAAATCGTTTAAATAATAAGACTAAGGCCGACTATTTCCGATTTAATATATTATTCGAAGGAGACGAGCCTCGTCTAGACGACGTAAGATATATAAACGAGTTTAAAAGAAATATATAGCTTTAGCCGGATAACCTACGGGATATAATTAATATCGTTTTTACCCTTTTAATATTAAGTTTCTTTTTCGAGCTTAATACCCTAGGTCCCGTCTTTAAGGCGAATTAATATTATTATCGCGGCTTTATCCGATACCGTAATAACCCTAAGGCGGTCCTAGAATCTCTAGGTAAAACTTATAATAAACTCGAATTTATTACTAGATTCGAAAGTCTAGGGATATTAACCCTTAAGGATATCTACTCCCGGTATTATTTATATTATAAGAAAGTACAGCTTTATATTCATTACCTCGACGATATAATATATATTAACCTTAAAGCCCATGGGTTAGAATAACGAAAGATTAACGGGTTTCTTTATAATATAACGTAGTTTATTAGCCAGTAATAGTTAGATACTCTATTTGGAAATAGAGTTTATAGCGTCCCAGAATCTTACCGATACTATATTTACGGCGTATTTAACCCGAGTAATATTAATTTAAAAGCGGGGGTAAAGCGAAATCCTAACGATTTACTAGGCTCTCCGAGTATTAATCCTACTCATATGATTTTTAGGGCTAATAAAAAGAGAAAGCTTAACGGTCTATATAATATATAAACCGTTTATAAACGTAAGAGACTAGATCAGGGTCCTGCGAAATATAATAAATAATATAACGATATATACCTTTCGTCGTCTAGCCTCGGGCGAGTACTAGCGGTTCAAAAAACCTACGTATTTCTAACACCCTTTAAATACGGAAGTACCGACCAATCTCTTAAGTAAAGCCCGATATAGTATTAATATTTGGGTAGAATCTCCGTTATAATCTAACTTAAATAAATTTAAAGTAATTTAGTAAACTAACTAATAAAAGTAAAAATAATTTACTTAAGTCCCTTATATATCCTAAACTCCGCTAAACCCTTTCGGGTTAACGTCTTCTACTTATTAATAAACTTTTATACTACGGCGCCGGATATATTAGATTAAAGTATATTCGAGGTTATATTCCCTAATAAATATTACGAAGTTAATATTTCTAACCCGAAGGGGTTTAGTAAGCGGGAGTTAACCCGAAGGGGCTTAACGGTAGTTCGGTAGGTCTAAGAAATTAAGGTAAAAAATAATTTAAATCCTTTTATACTACTATAACTAGGTACAAAATATTGAATTATATAATAACTCATACTCCTTTCTATAACCCTATAGTAGTAGTAACACTATAGATAAAATAGTATATATTCAATCTCCACGAATACTTATTTATAGGTTTATATTTTAAAATATAGTAAAAATCAATATCTAAAGATATATAAATTCCGTATAAACGATATCTTCGGCTAACTAAACGCTTTTCCGAAAATGATTTTCCCGTAACCTCTCGATTAAAAGAGTAAGTAGCTCCTACTTTATATCCGTATCGATATCTCTCTACTATAATATCTAGGGGGAATAGAAGTATATATAAAAGAAGAGCGAAAGAATAGTTATAATATATCTATTATTATTTATACCTAGCGGACGGCTATTTTTTAAAGTAATATAAAAATCCTTTAGACGTCCCTTAGGTCCGTTTCCTATTACTATTTAATATAATACCTTTATTCGAGACGTCTTCCTTCGGCCGATAATTATAAATCCTACGTATATAGTCTATAAGGTTAAGACGGCGAGGAAATTCTTTATTAAAATAAAACTTTTTATAGTCTCTAAATTTATACGGCCAAGGTCTCTCGCCGTGCCCGTATAATCTATAAAGTTCCTTCTCGTATCGGAGGAGGTATATAGTAGATAAAAAACGAAGCCGTATATATTTAGACCGTTTATACTAGTAGGGTTTAATATAAAAGTTAAGTTATTTACTAATTATAAAGTATTAGTGTTAAACTAGTTGAGTAATATCTTAAATCTTACTAGTAATCGTATTTAAGTTTCACTAGTTTATAATTATAACTATTATTAGAGGGGCAGCGGTAGAAACCGTTAAAATTAAATATAACTTTATATAACGGGTATTTACGGGTATTCGAAATAATATTAATTTTATTCAGTTTCACGTAGTTAAGATTAGGTAATAATAATTAAAAGGTTTAACTAAACGTAAAGATATTAATCTAGTTAATAAAAAATAAGATAGACGAAAAAAGAATATAAACCTTATTAAATCCTTGATACTTATATCGTAGATTTCTTTATTAACGTTTAAAAAATAAGGCGCGGCGGTAGCTTCGCTTAAGTTATTATAAGATTCTAATTAATTAAAAGTACTAAGGAAGGACGAAGACGAATTTAATACTAAATCAATATCTAAAGTACTAGACCAAATCTTAGAAAGAGACGGAGGGGGAATATTAAAATCCTAGGATAAAATACTTATACCTACGTCGCCTAATATATATATCCAGTTATATTAAAATAGCCTATTATCGAAGACGGTAGTTAGTCCAGTACTCATTATATTATTAATATATTAAAAACCTATACTAGCGTATACTGGAGTCGGGTAATATATAATCGGATTATAATAATTTATTATTACAAAGGTGGTATTATATTCCTTATCATAACGAAATAAATCGAAGATCTACTAAATAGTAGCGTTAGCGAGTTAAGATAAAACGGGCCAAAATATAAATACTAAGGAGGAATTATATAAAACGCTTAACCCGAAGTCTAGATTTTAGATAATAAAAGGAGCCTCTACGGATATAACGTAATAGTTTAATATATATTGAAATTTAATAGCCCGTTATTACTACTTCTAGAGGACTTAGACTTAATAAATTATAGATAATTATATAGTATCCAACGGTCGTAAAGGGTTAGGTAGATAACTTAGAGAGTTATTAATTATTATTATTATTTAGAGAATTCGGTGACCCTAAAGAATAAAAGTCTATAGAGCGGACGATATAACTTTTAAAGAAAAGAGTTAAAACGGTATCTTAATAATAAAAGGCTTTTTAGATCGGTAAAGAAAGTAGTAAAAGATAAATATATATATATAATAATCCAAAACTCCTCTAGTACAGCCTCGTTATACGCTGTAACTACGTCGTATATAATCACTTCCTCGTTAGGCAGCGAATATTTTATTAATATTATATGAACCTACGACTACCACTCAGTTTTTAATTATAAATATTAGGCGAAACTATACTCATATCCTATACTTAATCGATACGCAAAGCTGCGCGAAGAGTGGGATAATTAAACTACGAGCGACTATAAAAGAGTTATTTAAAAATTAAAATAGGACAATTCAATACCTTAACTAACTCGGGGTTATAATAGAGTATACGAATTAACTATAATAAAAATAACTAATTTCCTCGCCGATTTATATAATATTATTAACTTACAGCCCCTGTATATCCCGATCTATAATATATGAATCCACTCGTATAAGGTCCTCGGGTATTAGTATTAACTACTACCCTAACTACACTATCGTTATAATAAGTTATACGCTTTCGTTTAGAACGGGTCTACACTTACTACGTAATATTAGTTATATTATCGTTATCGCTTTCAGCTCCCCGTGTAAATACTCTAGTATATATATTAACTTAGGATAAACGTACCTTACTGTCGTCGCTACTTTAAATTTCATAATCCTCTCTCTCGTAAGAACTATTTATGGCCGAGTAGCGCGCTCTCGTAAAATTAACTCGTACTCGTTAGGTTTTAATAATAGAAAAGGTTATAATAAATATACCCGTACTTTACCCTTAAAAAAGGTACTCTATTAAAAGCTAACGAGTAGTAGAGAGGGATTAATTTTATTATAAAGATAATCTTTAATTCGCGCCAGCTTCATTAACTAAGATAGTTTAAAAAAACGGTATTCGAAGTTAATTAGTCCTAGATAATTACTAGTTACTACGAATTCCAGAATCTTTTCTCTCGTAAAAACTATTCATAGCTGATTAGCGCGGTCTTATAAAAACGATTAATACTCGTTACCCTCTAATAGTAGAAGAGGCTATAGTAATTACGCCCGTACTTTACCCCCAAAAAAAGGTACCCTATTAAAAATAAACGGGTAGTAGAAAGGGATTAATTTTATTACGAGGATAACCTTTATTTCGCGCCAACTTTATTAAATAAAACTAGTTTAAGGGGGCGGTATCTAAAGTTAATTAATCCTAAATAAACGCCGTCGCGAGGGTACTACGCGTTAACTAGTTTACCCTAGTCCGAGTTTAAATTTAAACGTCTATATAAGGCCCTTTTACGTCCGCGTTTATTTATCTTTCATTTTCTTATCCTAAGCCTAATCTAATTTAATATCCAAGAGTTATACCTTCTTAAGAACTAGTTTTCCGGTATCTACTAAGATTACTAAACTCTTTATCTAGTTATAGTATATTACCGAGTAAATTAAATCTATATCTTAAATATATTAAATATTATTAATCGCTAAAAAAGACTCGCCAATCGTTATCGACCCTCGCGACGATAAGGATTCTTATTATAATAGCGAGGATAGCGAATCTAGCGGCGACGAGGACTCTAACTACGATATTAATACTTATATAATATAAGAGATAGAGATATTAAGTGATACTCGTACGACGTAGGAGATAAAGATAGTGGATAATATAAAAAAGCTCGCCCTAGATAATATTACTAACGCGTTAGCGGACCGTAAATAATTTTTAAATTTATAAATTTATTTATCTCCCCCGTAAAGTATTAACCAGCCCGCCCTCCCCTAAAATATCTTATAATTCACGTAAAACGAAAAGTTTAACCTTATAAAGATTTATTAGAAGATTACGTACTCTTAGAGGCAGAAAGTAAGGAATCTTTAAAAAAAACTTAATAATACCCGTAAAGAGCTGGGCCGGTAGTAACTATAATTATTATATTATATAAACCTCGTTAGGTCGCTAGCGCGTAAAAGGGTCGCTAAAACTTTAATCCGTAAATCTCCCTAATAAAGTATAAAATCTCTTATTAACTACCCGATTTATTATATTACGGAGGTTAATATAGTAATAAGCTATAGTTATACTTTTTATAAAGAGTGTATTTATCGTTAGGAAACTATTAGGAATTTATATCCTATATATAAAATCCTACTCTCAAGCCTATACCCTCTTCATATATAATATACTTTATATAGTATAAACTAATATCAGACTATCATTATTTTATAGTAAGGAAGTTAATAATTAAGACTCTTCCTTAACCCATATATACCCTTTAGAAGATAAAGTATATTAGTATCGGAACTTTATAAAATTTTTAAATCGCCAGTTTATATAGCTTAATATATAAAGTTAGAATAATTATTATTATTTAATTATCTCTATCTAACCTAAAATATATAGTATACGTAAATGTAAAGACTATTACTAGAAGGGACAAATAATTCTTAAAGAAGATATAATCTAAATAAATAAAGTATCGATTAAAATTAAAACGTTTACCGCTAGTACAACCTATTAAGGGCCCTTATAATATCCTCGCGCGATCTTATCCTATTAATCCCGGTGTGGGTTATTACTATATTATTTATTATATTAAAGAATAAAACCTCTAGCGGGCTTCTACTATTATCTTTATCGATTCTATATTCTAAACCGGCTAAGTAGGTACTTACTAAATAAATACTTACTAAGTGGGTACTTATTAAGTAGATACGTATTAGGGGTACCTTAACTAAGTAAATACTTACTAAACTAGTATTTACTAGGTGAATACGAAAAATTACGGGTATCTTAATTAAGTAGGTACTTACTAAGCTAGTACTTACTAAGTGGATACGTATTGGGGGTACCCTAGTTAAGTAGGTATTTACTAAATAAATATTTACTAAATAGGTATTTATTAAATGAATATATATTACGGGTACCCCGGCTAAACTAGTATTTACTAAACTAGTACTTACTAAATAGATACGTATTAGGGGTACCCTAGTTAAACTAGTATTTACTAAACTAGTATTTACTAAGCTAGTATTTATTAAATAGATACGTATTAGGGGTACCCTAGCTAAGTAGGTACTTATTAAATAGATACGTATTGGGGGTACCCTAACTAAGTAGGTACTTATTAAATAAATACGTATTAAGGGTACCCTAGCTAAGTAGATATTTACTAAATAAATGTATATTACGGGTACTCTAGCTAAGTAGGTATTTACTAAATAAATACGTATTACGGGTACTTTAGTTAAGTAGATATATATTATAGGAAACCTAATTACGGATACCTTTATTATAGTTATTAATATACTAGCTATCCTAACTAGCCGAATATTAATATTAATTATATTAATACTAACTGAGCGAGGCCTTATTAAATACTATATAATATTATAACCAAGCTTTAAGCCGCTTTAATAACCTTAAATTAATTATTCTTAATTCGTTTTATAGTTTTTATTTCTCTATTTAAGAGTCCCGCTTCTATAAGTAAGAGAATAAAGACTTATCTACCTTCGAATTAAATTATTTTATAGTATAATAAGTATTTTTATAAATTTTACTTAACTCGTACCTAACTAATTACTCTAATGAGATTATTTCGTTATATTAGGGTATCTTCCAAATCCGACTATTATATTATAATCGAAATATAAGGATATGGACCCGTACCCTACGTAATAATATCATCTACTATTAAGGCGATTTAATTAATACCTTTATATTTACCCTTCCTTTAAGCGATAAATACTTCGGTCGGTTTTTCCGTAAAGAGTATATTAGTAGAGTCCGTAACGTTATATAATACTACCGACTTCTAGACGTATAGCCTAGATTTATCCTCGATTAATAATTAAACGTTCTTGAAGACTTTGCGTTTTCGTATAATGAGTTTACTATCTATAGTTAGGTTATCTACTACTTTAATAAAGTCGCCCATTATTATATCGGTATTTGGGTTAGTTCTAGAGCCGCTAGAGGGACCACTATTACTAGAGGCGTTACTACTATTTTATATTCTACCTCCGTTATTACTCCTAGCTTATATTTAATTAGACTCGTCATTAATTCTTAAAGATTCTAAAGTCTATAAGCTAGGAAACTAGCGTTCTCGATAAAATTCTTATAAACTTTTAGTAATAGTCTCGTAGAGAGCGGCTAATATATCCCTTTATATAGGATTATTCTCGTCCTTCTATACCTTCCTTAGGTTTTGCGTTATTTGGTACTTATTTTAGAGATAAGCGAGGGGAAACTTTCCGAGGTTTAAATTATAATTATAACTATTATTTAGATTCCCGAGTGTATTATTATTTAATACTATAATTCCTAGTCCGTTTTAATTATAAGTATTTAATTAAAGCGCGCGAACTACTCCCTTAAATATAGGAACGTTATATAGTCGTTGATATTATTTTATTAATTTATTATAATCGTCCGGGATAACTTTTAGGACTCGGTACTTTTCTCGAGCCTAACTTAAAACTATACTATAATTAGTCTTAGTATAAATTATCTTAGTACTAGTAATTTATTTATTATCGCTAAAGTTACCTTATCTTTATACTCGTCGGACTATTTATCGGGATAGTATAATAGGGAAAGTTATTTATAAACTTCTCTTATTACTTAAGGTATCGTTAGATAAAATTAACCGAACGCCTTATCCAGTCCGCCCGCTATTATTCGATCGATTTCCCTATATTATATACGTTTCCGATCGGTCAAATTCAAGTCGTCCGTTGGACCAAGTACTTCGGGGGGGATCGTTCCGCTTTGGCTCTATTAATTATAAATATACTAATTTTATTAATTTTAATTTTATTGACCTTATTAACTTTATTAACTCTAAGTTTACTAACCCTATTAGCCTAGAGCCTACTGGCCCTATTAACCTAGAGTTTACTAATTTTATTAGTTCTAACTTTATTAACCCTATTAACTTTAAATATACTAGCCTTATTGGCCTAGGGCTTACTAGTTCTAATTTTATTAACTTTACTAACCCTATTAACTTTATTGACCTTGAGTCTATTGACCCTATTAATTTTGAGCCTATTAACCCTATTGAATCTACCCCTACTAGCTTTATTAGTTCTAACTTTATTGACCCTATTAACCCTAAATATACTAGCCTTATTAACTTTATTAATTATATTAACCTTATTAACTCTAAGCCTACTAGTTTTATTAGTTCTAACTTTATTAACCCTATTAATCCTGAGTATATTAGTCTTATTAACTTTATTAACCTAGAGTCTACTGGCCCTATAGGTGGAAGCTTATATTAATAATTAATAATATTAGAGATTTTCACTTAAATGGCTCGAGATTATATTATTAGTATCTTAATTAATAAGAGACTTATATTAATACTATAAAGGAGAGGACCTATTTTATAATTAATTTAAATTTATTTATCTAAAAATAACTAAGACGGCCCCGAGGGAAATCGTATAATTATCGAGATTACACAAAAATTAAGAAGAAGGAAATTCCTACGATTTCTTAAATCCTACGAGAACAGAAAATAAGAAAATCGTACGATTTTTTAAATCATACGAGGATAGGAAGAAGGAAAATCATACGATCTTTTAAATCATATAAGGACAGGAAGAAGGAAATCGTATAATCTTTTAAATTATATAATAACTAGGAAGGAGGAAAATCGTATAATTTCTTAAATCGTATAATTTCTCAGATTATACGATAATAGGGAGGAGGAAAATCGTACGATTTCTTAAATCGTATAATATCTCAGATTATACGACAATAGTAAGGGGGAAAATCGTACGATTTCTTATATTATATAATAACTAGGAAAAAGAAAAATCGTACGATTTCTTAAATTATACGAGAATAGAAAGAAGGAAATTCGTACGATTTTTCAAATTATACGAGAATAAGAAGAAGGAAATTCGTACGATTTTTTAGATTATACGAGAATAAGAAGAAGGAAATTCGTACGATTTTTTAAATTATACGAGAACAGGAAGAAAGAAAATCGTATAACTTTTTAGATTATACGAGAATAGGAAGAAAAAGAATCGTATGATTTTTTAGATTATATAAAAATAGGAAGGAGGAGAATTATATAATTTCGTAAATCATAGAATAATAAAAGGGTTATATAGCTCCAAAAAGCTTCTAGGAATTCTAATAAATAACGTAAAATATTTCGATAAAGATAATATTATTAATTTAATTAATTATATAAAGTCCTACGTCCTCCTTACGAGTGTTTACGAAGTATGGGTAGTCGTAAATAAAACTATAATAATCTCTTAATAATATCTATATAACGTAATATTTCTACTAAAGAGAAATAAGAGGTTATTATATATAAACTCTACGATAATTAGCCTAATATAGTTAGGATATTACTAGTACTATTCTCGATTCGTAGAAAATCATTATCGACGGCTCTATAAGGAATTTTATTATTATTAATACCTTGATCGTAACCTTAAGCTTAGAGTTTTGACTTTTATTAATATAAATCTTTAACCTAAAACTATTAACTCCGAGTTTTTAATTAAATCTAAACTTACCTTATCTCCTTCTATCGGTAGTCATTCTTAAGATTCCTCTAAATTATAAATATAAGAAATATTAAACCGGTTAATTATAATATATATCTTAATATCGACTTCTAGTATTATACGAGTTATCTTAAAAAACTTCTTATATTACTTTCGAAAAGATTTTTTCCTATTTCTTTTCGAACTTAGACCGGTAGATAGTTTTATTATATTAAAGAGACTTTCTAATAATTTAGTAAAGCTTCCATCGAGGCTTTAAATTATTTCTCGAAAAAGCGCTCTTCTATTTATAGATATCGACTTTAGAAATAAGTTATACTCAACCTCTAATTATCTTCGTCGTAGCCGCGCGGTTACTTCTACTATTAATTAATTTATAAATTATAAACCCTCCTCCTAAGTTCGTCTTCTTAATTATAAATCCTATTTTAATTTACGGTCTCGCCGCTGGCGGTATATATATTATTTTATTCCTCTATTACTATACCTTTTCTTATATTTCGCGGTGGATATAGGACCGTACCCTCTTCTATATCTTTAAATACCTAATTTATCTTATATTAATTAAACGAACCCGTCTCTTTACTCCCTTCTCGGGCTAGTATATACTTTTAATAATACTTTACTAGTCCGGCACAGTAGCTTATAATATAATCGGAGTTAATACGATAGCGTAAATAAGAAATAAGGCCGGTTCTTTAATTACCCTTTACCTAATCCCGCTTTTATTTATAAATCATCTAAGTTTCGCCGTTAATTTATTAGGAATCTCTCTATAAACGTATTTAAAACTATATAACTTAATCGGCGTAATAGTACTTCTTTAAATACTAGTATATATAATTATTTTCTATTCCCGGAATATATTCCATATCAACGACACTCTGTAATTCAATGGCTTTTTGGTATATTTATACTCGTAAACTCGTTATCTACCGGATAGATACTAACGATTATATTTAAGGCGTAATTATAATCGCTTCCTTATTACTCATATTAATATTTAAGATACTATTCTTCGAATTCTTCTAAAAGACTTATTATACACTAGCGGTCTTTACCGTTTACTCGATTTAACGGTATTTATCGATAAAGCCGACGTTCGCGAGGATTTATATTATTATCGCGACTTCTGCCTTCGCCTTAACTACTATAACTCGCTACTTAAGGTTAATACTTCGCAACGTAATTTAACAATAACTTTATATAATTACTAAAGTTATCTAGGTAAAAGATATTATTCGGGTCCAGATTACTATTACTCGGCCGTAGAAGATACGTACGGGGTAGTACGTATATATCTAGATTCTAAAAGTAAGTTTCTAGTCCTTATTTTAAAACTATTCTTTTATAATCACTTAATGGGACTAAGACGTAAATAGTAAAGATATTAATATTTATCTCCTAATATAACTAGTATTTGGATTTACTCAGAAGTTTATATAGTATACTAGAGTATACGCGTTAAAAATATAAATTAACGGACCCTACGGATAAATCATAGAGATCGGTAACTATAATAGCGTGGTAATATTCGTAAGTAGGATCGGAATAACCGCGTAAATACCCTATATTAAGGAGCTTCTTAAAGGCTTTAAAGAGTATAGAGTATATATTAAAAATATCTTATTAATTTAGTAACTAGATAAAGAGAGTAAATAATACTTTTATTAATTAATATATCTTTTAAGCTAAAGATATTAGGCGATAAAAACTAGGTCTAGGATTAAATAACGGAGCTATTTAAGGAAGATAAAGGTTTTTATATAAATATTTACCCTTTAATAGCGCCCTATTACTAATAGGTTTAGATTCTAAAGACCACGTTATATATCCTTAGAGATTTTAATAACGAGGAGACCTCCTACGGCCACGAAAAGGACTATAGTGAATATAATAAGGTTAAGAAGCTATACGGGAATCATTAACTAGAAAAAATTATTAATTTAGAGGTATAAATAAAAAAGGGTCGTCTTCTAATTATAAATAAATAATATTCGATATGGCACGTCGATAACTTCTAATACTAATTTTATAAAGTATCTACTAAGAGTACTATACGAGACCACGTCTAGAAACTCGTATCCAAATATTTTAATAAAAACGTAAGGTTAAAGTATTTAATATTTTAACCGAAAGGTTACCGGGGCTTTTAGTTATCCAAACTACTAAAAGTTAAATATAAAGGTATAATCTAATACTATAGAGTAATTATTCTTAAAGAGAGTAAATCGAATAAATTTTATCGTACTCTATTAACCTAATATATAATCTATAGTAGATAATATCGAATTAAGATTAACTTAACGGCGTAGTTTTTATATACTTTTAATACCTTTAAGCGAGTTTTAAGACTTACGTAAACCTCGTTAATCCCTATATCTTTTATAGTATTAGTTTATCGAGTTCGTATACCCATATCTTAAGATTCTTACTTTTAGGGCTGTCCGGTTAATCGCTTAAACTCCGTTCTACCCATTTTTAATTTTAAGTTACTAGTACGTAACTAAAGCGAGCTTAGTAATCTTGGCGCCCCTTTATTATATAATAAACCCTTATTATAATAATTAGTTTATAACTTAATCTCCTTATATCTACTATTACCCTTAAGATCCTAGATACTTTTATATTTATAGGACTCTTCTTAATAGGTAGTTAAACGGGAATTATTATATACTAGTTACTTCCTTATAAAATCTTAATTTTATTAATTCTATAATTCTGCTACGATTAAAGCCTCGTTAACTTTTAGTATTACTACTATTAAAGACCAAATCCTATACCTCTTTTCTGCCGAGATAAAAGAAAGATAGGTAAACGCCGTACTAATTTAATAATACTAAAGATTTTTAAATTATTTTATTTCCCGATATTAAGTTTTATTTACTCGAAGTCTAATATTCCCCTTTAAGTATTCGTGGCTAGATCTCGGTCTTATATTATTACTCTGCGTAAAGAGGAGGTTAATAGGTTTAATTATTCTCTTCGGCCATATTATCGCCTTTAATAAAATTCGATCTCCCGGTCTTAAAAGAAAATCGGCGACGCAGCTACGTTAATACACCTCTATAAAAAACTTTCATAATCTTATCGTTTTATTTAAAATTGATTAAGATATAGGATAGGAAATATATGATTCGATTAACTCTAAAATTATATTAGAAACTTCGAAAGGATTATATAAACCTTTACGACTAACTTTATATCTTAATTACTAAGACGACGGTAAATCTAAAGTTAATATATTTATTAGAGGTCTTCTGCGATCTTAGTAAAAAGATATATAAATACTTCGAAATTTTAATTTTCGGTATTTATTAAGATTCGCTAGTACCGTGGAAAATATCCGGTTATATACTATTTAGGAGGATTATATCTTACTATATTTATATTATTACGCGCCGAATCCTTTTTTTTAAACTAAAGTCTTCGGGCGCCCGGCTCTTTATAAAAGCCTAAAGGGCCTTAAAATCTATTTATAATATTTAAGGCCCCTTATCTAGTAATAAAACCCGCGAATAAAGTTATTTATCTTTAGCTCCTTTTTCCCAAAGAGAATTTATAATTTAATTATAAATATCCTCGTCTAGACTTATCTACCGTTATAGCGCTTAAGGTTATATAAGAGACGTTCTCTCCTTATATCGAGATAAGTTCATATACGAACAACCAGTTTTTAAGCGTTACTATATATAAGGAATATATTATTATGGATATTATTCTAAAATCTAAACTATCTATTATTATATACTGCCGAGCGATTCCGTATATTATATATTTAATAAAAGTAAAATTATAAGATAAAAATATAAAGAAGCAACTCTATAAGAGTCTAGGTTAATAATCCTTCGCTAAGTATATTAACTACCCCCGTGAATAACGCGGAACTAGAAGAATTCGAGGTAGATATAGGTACTAATCTAGTAAATATCTTCGTTACTAAATACGAAGAGTCTAATATCTTATCGGTGGGATATTTAAAATAATCGGTACTCGTCTAAAGTATATAACTAATAGTATTATTTATTATTATCTTTATTAATATTGGATTCTCGCTCTAAACCCGAGTTAAGACGTCGTGTAATATTTAAAATAATAAAGTCGGAGCGATTATTATTCTATTCTTCGAGAAAATCTACGATCCGTTTCTACTAGTAGAGGCCGAAGGCTGACCTATACTAGTTAATCCGGTAATTTCATTTACTTTAGAATTCAAACTTAACCTAATAGAGTTATTTATAGTTATTAAAAACGACGGGGAATTTATCGCCTATAAGATTTTAATCGCTTTAATAAATACTGTCGGCGCCTTTTAGGGTACGATAAAGAGGTAGTTTAACCGAACACTATTATTAAAAGAGGATAATACGGTTTTTATAAAAAGTCTTATAGTTTTAATACTCTCGAAAGGTAGTAGGCCTATCCCGTTAACTAAAGACCCCGATAAAGCGGTCACCGTTATAGGAGTTAGAGTTAATACTACTAGACTTAGCTAACTAGTTAAGGAAAGATTTAATAAATTATAATTAACGACGCTACCGAGGGTCAAGGCTAACCCAAAGATACTACTATTATTTACGGAGTTAGAATTAATAATTTCACTACTTATTATAAATCAATATATTAAAACTTAAATTTAGTGAAAACTAGGGTTACTCTTACCTCTCTAAAGTTTATACTACTAGTATCTAAGCTAACGTATATAAGGCGAGAAATTAAATTACTAAAGTCTAATAAAGTAGATTAGAAGAGATCGCGAATATTCTCCGAATATTCGTTATTAAAAAAGAAATAAAATATAGATATTAAACCCGCTAGAGTCTAAATAAATTAGAAAGAGTAAATAGGCTATAGTTTATAAGAGAAAGATATTAAAGCTCGTAATAAAGGATTTATTAAAAAAATCGAACCTTTATATCGAGCGTCCTAGACGTTAAGCCAAAATTATATAATAAGCCCCTCTTTTCCATCCTAGCCCCTTGGCCTCTCGTTATAGTCCCTATATAAACTCTACTAATATCTAGGGATATTCCTATAAATAGAACTAAATAAACTAGAGGATTAATGAATTTAGGATATAACGATATAGCCTCGTCACTATAGGCTTTAGTTACTAAAAGGATATACGATAAAATTCGAGTAATTTCGCAGATTAACTCCGTTTAGAAAGGTAATATATAGACTCTCGGATTATTTTATCGTTAAACAGGGTATAAACCTCCGTAAATTAATATTAAATAAAATCGTAAAAGTTAGCGCGCGGTTATCTTACCCTAAGGTAAAAGGAGTATATTCGTTTTATTTACATTATAGCCCAGCGTCGTATTTAGTAGTTAATTATAAATATTATCTAGTATATACCTAGACTTAGTTAACGACTAGGATCGAGAGAAATTAAAATTAATACTAGCGATCTACTTTAATAGGATAAAAACTATATTATTATAATCCCTACGAATCACCGCGTTAAAATCAAATCTTAGGGTAAAGGGCGGATTATCTTTATTAATCTAAATAATTTACCCACCTTTATTTCTTATAATATAATAAAGCTCTTTTATTAATCTTCTCGTTCCTAGTATTTTTAGACTCGTCTTTATTATAAATATAATCCCTACCCCCTTTCGTAAATCTTATTATACGATATCTCTAATTAAATCGCTATCGGGGTTTTCTTCGCCGTAGAGTATTATATTTAGACGAAGTCTTCCTATATTTAAACTCCGTCGGTCTTTTCTTTTATATTCTCGAGAGACCTTTAGATATCTTGGATAATCGGGTAGACCGGATTCGTTAAATAATGATTTAGTAAAGGGTACGATCTAATTATATAACTAATATCGCGATTAATTAATCCGGCCGTAGAGTTAGATAGTCTTTTATTATAACTTAAGTCGCTAGTACTCTAAAGAATCGATATTCTATATATAATACCGAAGGAGACGGTCTTTAAGAGTTAACTAGTATAAGAATTCATAAAGAATAATAAACCTTACCTATTCGGAGAGTTCCGAAATATAACGAATTAAAGTATATAAGTACTTTATAGTAGTAGAAGAATTATATACCGATATATTAAAGAGGCTCTAACTAGTTTTACGTAGGGTTTAGAAGTCGGGAACTATTAAATTAATATATAGAAAAGTGATCGGTAAGGCTTATTTACTACCTATATTAACCGAGATTCTAATACTACTTACCGCTATAACACCCGGTTTTCCTTATAGAAGAGACTTA
>JAABUS010000333.1_pt1 | contig 121656 bp, 110 predicted proteins | sample 5560161 | NCBI WGS metagenome assembly JAABUS01 (sample SAMN10711885, study PRJNA513376) | rock metagenome | isolation source: Antarctica rocks | place: Antarctica: Victoria Land, Trio Nunatak nord | collected 2016-01-04
CGGCCAGGAACCCGGCCACGCTCATGCCGCTGGCCCCGGCGAACAGGCAGATGAAGTTGTTCGGGGCCAGCGCCACCAGCGGGTACTCGGCCCGGTGGAACCACCCCTCGGCCGTCCGCATCATGCGCCCGTAGGTCGGCGTCCTGCGCTCCATCCAGCGCACGCCGGCGTCGCCGTACCAGCGCCCCAGCAGGAAGAAGAGCGGATCCGAGAGCAGGAGCCGCACGAGGGCGACCCCGTAGAACGACCACGGATCGAGGTACTTGCTGGCCAGCACGAGGTTGCGGTTGCGGGAGTTGAGGGCGATGAAGACCAGCGGGTGCCGGTCGAGCAGCACCGAGAGCAGGAGGTCGCCGGTCCACCCGGCGATGGTGAGGCCGATGATGGCGGCGATGACCAGCCGCCGGACCCGCCGGCTCGGGCGGCCGCCCGGCGGGCGGGCGACGGTCTCCGGTTCGGCCACCGCCCGAGTCTGGCAGGCCGCGGCCGGGCCTCCGATTGCGGGGATGCCTTCTCGTGTAGCAGGACGAGGAGCTGCGCAGCCGCCAGGCGGAGCAGCCCCGAGCGTGGGACCCGGATGGGCGAAACCCGCTTCGGGGGAGCGAAGCGGAGGAGGAGCAGGACGAGGAGCTGCGCAGCCGCCAGGCGGAGCAGCCCCGAGCGTGGGACCCGGATGGGCGAAGCCCGCTCCGGGGGAGCGAAGCGGAGGAGGAGCATGGCCAGTAGGTCCCGTACCCTGAGCGGGTGTACCGGTTCGCCCTCCGGCCGCGCTGGATCGTCTCCCACCTCCTAGTGGCGGCACTGGTGGTGACCATGGTGAACCTCGGTTTCTGGCAGCTCCGTCGGCTGGACGAGAAGCGCCGCCACAACCGGTTGGTGGAGCGGCGCACGAGCCAGCCGGTGGCCGCCGTCGCCGACGTGCTGCCGGCGGGAACCGGCACCGCTGACGTCGACCCGGTCGAGCTCCGCCGGGTGCGGGCGTCGGGCACCTTCGATGCCGGCGCTCAGCTACTGGTGCGGGGACGCAGCCTCGACGGGCGTCCCGGCTCCTGGGTCGTCGCGCCCCTGCGCCTCGCCGACGGCCGGGTCCTGGTGGTCAACCGCGGCTGGATCCCCAACGACGGTTCCCTCGACGCCGTGCCCCGGCGCTTCGCCGCCCCGACCGGCCGGGTCACCGTCACCGGCCTCCTCCAACGCACCGAGACCCGCGGCCGCTTGGGGGCCACCGACCCCTCCACCGGGCGGGTCGGGAGCCTGGCCCGGCTCGACGTGGCTCACTACGCCCGCCAACTCCGGGCTGAGGCCGTACCGGCGTGGGTCCAGCTCACCGACCAGGTGCCCGCGGTCGATGCGGCGGTGGCCCCCCGTCCTCTCGGTCCGCCCACCCTCGACGAGGGCCCTCACTTCGGCTACGCCATGCAGTGGTTCATCTTCTCGGCCATCGCCGTGATCGGCTACCCGCTCGTCTTGCGCCGCGTCGCCCGCGAGCGGGCCGCTGACGACGACGACGTGGACCTCGACGGTCCCGACCCCCACGACGTGCCCGAGCCCGACGACCCCCGCCTGGGAGCGCGGCAGCCCTAGGAGGACCGAGCGGTGGCGCTCGGTAGCGTGCCTTGGTGGGCCCGTCCGCACTGAGGAGCAGCACGTGGGTGTCCTGAACCGGCTCATCGCCAACCGGAAGCAGCTGCAACGGCAGGCCGAGGCCCTGCTCGACCGCCACGGTGACAAGGTCGTCGGCGGGATCGACAAGGCCGCCCGGGCGGCCGACACCCAGACCGGGGGCAAGCACCACGACAAGATCGACAAGGCGGCTACGAAGGCCCGCACCTACGTCGAGGGTCGTCGGCGGCCGCCAGGCGGAGGCCGCTAGCCCAGGGTGGGAGTCCCGCCCGATCCCCGCTCGCAGATCCTCGCCGCCACGGTCACCTGCATCGGGCGGTACGGCATCGCCAAGACCACGCTCGAGGACGTCGCCCGTGAGGCCGCCGTCTCCCGGGCCACCGTGTACCGGCACTTCGCCGGTGGGCGCGACCAGCTGATCGGCGAGGCCATCACGTGGGAGGTCGGCCGCTTCTTCACCCGCCTCGGCCTCCACGTGGACGACGCCCCCGACTTCGCCACCCGCCTCGAGCGCGGGCTGATCTTCGCCCACCGGGCCGTCGAGGAGCACGAGATCCTGCAGAAGGTCGTCGAGACCGAACCTGAGCGGCTCCTGCCCCAGCTCACCGTGACCGGCCCGCTGGTCCTGGCCGTGCTGCGGGGCTATCTGGAGCCCTTGGTCCAGGACGAGCGGCTGCGACCGGGTCTCGGGCCCGAGGAGGCCGCCGACTGGTTGGCTCGCAACGTGTTGTCCTTCATCGTCGCGCAGGGGCACTGGGACCTCACTGACCCGGTGGCGGTGCGCCGCCTGGTGCGCACCCAGCTCCTGGCCGGGGTGCTGGCCGGCGGGTAGCAGGGGCACCGGTCGTTGACGTTGAGACAATGAGGCTCCTACTGTCTCGGTGATGCCGACGAGCCCCCCGACCGCGACGGCCGACCTCGAGGCCCGCATCCTCGACGCCGCCCTCGTCGCCGTGGCCCGCTGGGGCGTCACCAAGACCACCGTCGCCGACGTGGCCAAGCTGGCCCGCTGCAGCCGGGCATCGGTCTACCGCGCCTTCCCCGGTGGCAAGGACCACCTCTTCGCCGCCCTCGGTTCGCGAGAGCTCACCGCGTTCTTCGCGCGCACGGGCGCGCTGGTCGACGCCACCGACTCCCTGGCCGACGCACTGGTGGTGGGCGTCGTGGAGGCGGCCCGGTTCGTGGCCGGCCACGACGCGCTGCAGTACCTCCTCGAGCACGAGCCCGGCGTGGTGCTCCCGGTGCTCGGGTTCAAGCAGGTCGACCGGCTCTACCGCGCCGCCGGCATCTTCGCCCGGCCCCACCTGGCCCGCTTCGTCGGCCCGGACAAGGCGGCGTGGGCGGCCGAGTGGATCGGCCGCCTGGTGCTGTCGTTCCTGTTCACCCCGTCCCCCGACCTCGACCTCACCGACGCCGCCGACGCGTCCCACCTCGTCGAGCAGTTCCTCCTCCCCGCCCTCGCCGGCTCTCCGATCGCTTCGCCCGAACCCGCCGTCCCCGCCCTGCAAGGGAGCTGAACCATGTCGTCCACCGAAGACCTCATCGGCCGCGCCGAGGTCGATGACCTCGAGGCCATCCTCTCGATCACCAACACCGACGTCGACGAGATCGTCCACACCGTGGCCGACAACGCCGACGCCATCTTCACCTGGGACTACGAGAAGGGGGCCCGGCCCGCCCTCAACAAGCTCTACGAGAAGGCCAAGACGTCCCAGTGGAACGGCGAGACCGACCTGCCGTGGGACACCGAGGTCGACCAGGAGGAGGTGGTGCTGGCCAACGCCGCCGCCGCCGGCGGTCTCGGGGAGGGCATGGACCTCACCGGCACCGGGTTCGAGCTGTGGGGCGACAAGGAGTGGATCCAGATGGGCGTCGAGTCCCAGAACTGGACCCTCTCGCAGTTCCTCCACGGTGAGCAGGGCGCGCTGCTGTGCACGGCCAAGATCGTCGAGACGGTTCCGTGGATCGACGCCAAGTACTACGCGTCGACCCAGGTGATGGACGAGGCCCGCCACGTGGAGGTCTTCGCGAAGTACCTCGACACCAAGCTGTCGGGCCACTACCCGGTGAACGCCCACCTGAAGATGCTGCTCGACGACATCATCGCCGACAGCCGCTGGGACATGACCTACCTGGGCATGCAGATCATGGTGGAGGGCCTGGCCCTGGCCGCGTTCGGGTTCATCCACCAGCTCACCACCGAGCCGCTCCTCAAGCAGCTCCTGCGCTACGTCATGAGCGACGAGGCCCGCCACGTGGCCTTCGGCGTGCTGTCGCTGAAGGAGTACTACGCCGAGCTCAACCAGGCCGAGATCCGCGAGCGCCAGGAGTTCGCCTTCGAGGCCGCCGTGCGCATGCGGGACCGCTTCCTCCAGCAGGAGGTGTGGCAGCGGATGGGCATCGAACCCCGGAAGGTGCTGCCCCTGGTGCTGGCCGCGCCGGAGCGGGCCCTGTTCCAGCAGATGCTGTTCACCAAGATCGTGCCCAACTGCAAGAAGCTGGGCCTGCTCGACGCCGGCGACGGGTGGCTGCGCCAGCGCTTCGGCGAGCTCGGCGTCATCCAGTTCGAGGACTGGCAGGACACGGGCGAGGAGTACGAGGCCTTCGCCCTGGCCGAGGGCGAGGTGGAGAGCTCGACGGCCTGAGTCGGGAGGTCGGTAGGGTCAGGTGGTGGCCCACCGTTCGGAGCCGAGCGTGCTCGTCCTCTCCGGCCTGCGCCTGGTCGGCGTGGCCGAGCCCGCTGTGCTCGCCGGCCGGACGAACGTGGCCCGCGCCGAGTTGGACGACGTCCTCGCCAGGGCGGCCGCTGCCGGGTGGGCCCGCCACCGCGACGGGCGGCTGGCCGGCTGGTCGCTCACCGTCGCCGGGCGGGCCGAGGCCGGGCGCCTCCTCGCCGCCGAGCTCGACGGCACCGGCCTGCGCCCCGCGGTGGCCGGAGCGTACGGGCGGTTCCTCGCCGTGAACGACGACCTGCTCGCGACCTGCACGGACTGGCAGGTGCGCGACCAGGCCACCTCCCGGCTGAACGACCACACCGACGCCGTCTACGACCGCGGCGTGGTCGAGCGGCTTCGGGCCATCGACGCCATCGCCCAGCCGATCTGTGCCGACCTGGCGGCGATGCTCCACCGGTTCGAGGGCTACGGGGCCCGCCTGGCCGGTGCGCTCGGACGGGTGGCGGCGGGGGGGACCGACTGGTTCACCCGGCCGGGCATCGACTCGTACCACACCGTCTGGTTCGAGCTCCACGAGGACCTGCTCGCCACCTTGGGCATCGAGCGGGCGAAGGAGGCCACCGCCTGATGGCCCACTTCGGAGCGGTCCTGACCGCCATGGTCACGCCCTTCACCGCCGACGGGGCCCTTGACACCGGCGCCGCCTCCGACCTGGCCGCCTGGCTGGTCGAGGAGGGCAACGACGGGCTGGTCCTGGCCGGCACGACCGGCGAGAGCCCCACCCTCAGCGACGAGGAGAAGCGGTCGCTGTGGCGGGCGGTGCGGGGAGCGGTCGACGTGCCCCTGCTGGCCGGCAGCACCACCAGCGACACCCGCCACTCCGTAGCGCTCACCAAGGCGGCCGCCGACCTCGGCATGGACGGCATCCTCGCCGTCACGCCCTATTACAGCCGGCCCTCCCAGGCGGGCATCGAGGCCCACGTCCGGGCGGTGGCGGCGGCCAGCGCCCTGCCGGTGCTCATCTACGACATCCCCATCCGGACCGGGCGCAAGGTCGCCACCGACACCATGCTCCGCCTGGCCCGCGAGGTGGAGACGGTGGTCGGCGTGAAGGACGCGTCGGGGGATCCCGCGGGGACGGCCCGCCTGCTGGCCGACGCGCCGGACGGCTTCGAGGTCTACAGCGGCGACGACTCCCTCACCCTCGCGCTGCTCGCCGTCGGTGCGGTCGGCACGATCAGCGTGGCCGGCCACTGGACGGCCGGGCTCCAGGCCGAGATGGTGGCGTCGTTCACCAAGGGCGACGTCGAGCGGGCTCGGGAGATCAACGCCCGGCTGGTCCCGTCCTGGAGGTTCGAGACCAGCGACGCCGCCCCCAACCCGGTGCCCACCAAGGTGATGCTGGACGTGCTGGGCCACCCGGTCGGGGAGTGCCGGCTCCCGATGGGCCCGGCCCCCGAGGGCTTGCGGGCCGAGGCAGAGCGAATCGCCGACGACCTCGGCCTGGGTTGAGCGGGTCAGCTCAGACGGGCTCGGCCACGTAGAGCCGGTTCCCGTCGAGGTCGCGGAAGCTGAACATCAGCGGCGCCGTGGGCCAGTCGAGCAGCTCATCCACGGACAGCCCGAGCGCGAGCAGCTCCGCGTGGGCGGCGCGAGCGTCAGGCGTGACGAGCCGGATGCCGGTGTCGACGCCGGTCGGCAGGTCGCCGCCGCTGGCGATCACGGCGATCGACGTGTCGGCGCCAGGCGGAGCCATGTCGATCCACCGGAAGCCGCCGCCGAGGTCGGCGTCGAACCGGGTCTCGAAGCCCAGCCCCTCGAAGAGCGCCTTGGTCCGGTCCTGGTCGGTGACCGGTATCGCCACCGTCGAGAGGCCTGTGAACGTGGTTGGGTTGGTCATGCTCGGTAGACGGAGGTAAACCGCTCGACTCATCGGTGCCGCCAGCAAGGTGCTCCACGCCGCTGTATCCCACCGGAGTAGTAGGGTTCCTCCCGTGCCGCGCGGCAACCCGTCTCCGAAACTCGCCATCACCGTGGATCCCGACGTCCACGAGCAGGTCGTGGCCGCCGCCGCGTCCGAGGGCGTGAGCGTGTCGGCGTGGATGACCGGGGCGGCCCGGCGAGCTCTGCTCGTTCGCGACGGGCTGCGGGCGGTGGCGGAGTGGGAGGCGGAGCACGGCGCGCTCAGCGACGCGGAACTCGAGGCGGCGCGTCGTCGCGTCGGTGCCGAGCTGGTGACGAACGCCCCGAACCGCTCGCCGTGAGCGTCGTCTACGACGCAGGAGTGCTGGTCGCCGCCGATCGCAACCATCGACAGGTGTGGGCCGATCACCGTGCTCGTCTGGAGCTGGGCGTCGTGCCGGTGACCACGGCGCCGGTCGTGGCGCAGGCGAGCAGGTCGCCCCGCCAGGTGCAGCTCCGCCGGCTGCTTCGAGGGTGCGAGGTGGTTGCCTTCGCGCCACAGCAGGCCCACGAGGTCGGCACGCTCCTGGCGAGCGCCGAGATGGACGACGTGGTCGATGCCCACGTGGTGATCACCGCGGCCAGGCTGGACTCGACCGTCGTGACCTCGGACCCTGGAGATCTCCGCCGGCTCGCCGCCCACCTTCAGAGCGACCTCTCCGTGGAACGCCTGTGACATCGGCCCATCGGCGACGGGTTCGGCTGTCGATAGCGTCTCGCCCATGACTGATCCGGTGCGCATCACGTTCCTCGGCGGGCTCGGGGAGATCGGGCGCAACTGCGCCGCCATCGAGGTCGGTGGGCGCATCATGTTGCTCGACTGCGGCCTGATGTTCCCCGACGCCGACATGTTGGGCATCGACCTCGTGCTGCCGGACTTCACCTGGCTCCGTGAGAACGGCCACCGCATCGAGGGCTGCATCGTCACCCACGGCCACGAGGACCACATGGGCGCCCTCTCGTTCCTCCTGCGCGAGCTCTCGTTCCCGCTCATCGGCTCGGCGCTCACGCTCGGTCTGGCCCGCAACCGCATCGAGGAGGCCCATCTCCTCGACCGCACGAAGTTCCTGACGGTGGCCGACGGCGAGCGGCGGCGGTTCGGGCCGTTCGACTGCGAGTTCATCCCCGTCACCCACTCGGTGCCCCACGGCTTCGCCACCGCGTTCCACACCCCCCAGGGCACGATCCTTCACACCGGCGACTTCAAGCTCGACCTCACGCCGGTCGACGGTCGCCTCACCGACCTCGGCGTGATGGGCGCGATCGCCCAGAACGAGGGTGTGCGCCTCCTGCTGTCGGATTCCACCAACGCCGACCAGCACGGCCACTCCCGCTCCGAGCGATCGGTGGGGGCGGTGCTCGACCGGATCTTCGCCCAGCACTCCGGCCGCCGGATCGTCACCGCCTGCTTCGCCAGCCACATCCACCGGATCCAGCAGATCGCCGACGCCGCCATCGCCGCCGGGCGGATGGTGGCCACGCTCGGGATGTCGATGCGCAAGAACGTGCGCCTGGCCCGGGAGATGGGGATGCTGCGCATCCCCGACTCCCACCTGCGCGACATCGAGGACGTCGAGGGGCTCCCGCCGGGGGAGGTGTGCATCATCTCCACCGGCTCCCAGGGCGAGCCGATGTCGGCCCTCGCCCTGATGGCGGCGAACGAGAGCCGGTGGCTGAAGCTCACCGCCGACGACACCGTGATCCTCTCGTCGCACCCCATCCCGGGCAACGAGATGAACGTCTCGAAGGTGATCGACGGGCTCTACCGCATCGGCGCGCAGGTCGTGCACTCGGGCATCGAGGACGTCCACGCCACCGGTCACGCCAAGCAGGAGGAGCTCAAGACGGTGCTGTCGATCGTGCGGCCCGACTGGTTCGTGCCCGTGCACGGCGAGTACCGCCACCTCGTCACCCACGCCGGCATCGCCCGGCAGATGGGTGTGGCCGACGATCACGTGCTCGTTTGCGAGGACGGTGATCAGCTCGTGATCGCCGACGACGGGATCACCCGGGGCCAGTCGGTGCCGGCCGGGTACCTGTACGTCGACGGCACCGGGATCGGCGACGTGGGCAACGGGGTGCTGCGCGACCGGCGGGTGCTGGCCGAAGAGGGCGTGGTGGTCGTGATCGTCGCCGTCGATGTGACCACCGGTGCCGTCATCACCGGCCCCGAGGTCATCACCCGGGGCTGGGTCCACGCCCCCGAGGCCGAGGACCTGCTCGACGAGTGCCGTGCCGTGGTCACCCAGCAGCTCAAGGAGGCCTTTGCCGCCGGCGAGGCCGGGACCGACATCGAGTCGCTCCAACGGGTCGTGCGCCGGGCCATCGGCCGCCTGGTGAACGACCGCACGAAGCGCCGGCCGATGATCGTCCCAGTGGTGATGGAGGCCTGACCCGCCTCGGTCGGCGCGGATCTGGCCCTGATCGCCTATTCGCAGCGTCTTCACCGTCTGGAGCTCACCGAGTCTGTGGAACCTCGATCGCCCCTGGCGGCTCTAGTGGGGTGATGGACGACGGCTACCGGGACGTGTTCGACGAGCATCGTGACCGGTTGCTCCACATCGCGCGCCTCCTGGGAGGCGACACGGCTACCGCCGAGGACGCCGTGGCCGAGGCCTTCAGCCGGACGTATCCGCATTGGAAGGCGGGCAAGGTCCGCGATCCCGGTGCCTACCTGCGCCGGGCGGTCGTCAACGAGGTCGCCCGAACCGGGCGCCTCCGCCGGTCCCCTCCGCGGGCGGTTGCCCCCATGCGGCCATCACCCGACGACGACGTCGCCGTCGGGCTGTGGCTCGCCGAGGCGCTGCTCGCGCTTCCAGAGCGGCAGCGGGCCGTGCTCGTGCTGCGGTTCTTCGACGACCGGTCCGAGCGCGACACGGCCGAGCTGCTCGGGATCCGTCCAGGAACGGTGAAGTCGGCGACGGCCCGAGGCCTGGCTGCCCTGCGCAGCCGACTGAGCGAAGCGAACGGACATCCGACCACAGAAGAGGACCGAGATGCTCATCGATGAAGCGCAACTGCGTCGGGCGCTGGCTCGTTCTCCGGCGCCACGAGTGGATCCAGGCCGCCTGGCCGCCGAGGTGGAACGTCGCATCGCCGCTCGTCGCCGGCGACGAGCGATCGGCTCTATGGCCGGGGCATTGGCGGTGGTGGTCGCAATGGTCGGCGCGACGCTGGTCGTGGTCGGTCGTGACGACGAACGCTCCGCCCGCGTCGTCGCCCAAGGCTCCCGGACCGCGAGCACGTCCAGGTCAACGCCGACATCGGCGCTGCCGGCATCACCGACGACGATCGGCCCGACCACCACGCTGCCTCCCGAGAGCGAGTGGAACGGTTGGGCACCCTTGCCCGTTCCCTCGCTCGGCGGGCGCTCCGGCGCGACGTTGGTGCACTCGGAGCCTGGCCTGTTCCTGTGGGGTGGCGGCCTGGCCGACAGCGACGAGGTCTATGCCGATGGCGCCTGGTTCGACCGATCGAAGGGTGCGTGGTCGCCGCTGCCGCCTTCGCCTTTGAGCGCGCGTCGCGATGCCAGCGGCATCTGGACGGGGCGCGAGATCATCGTGTGGGGCGGCGTGGAGACCTATCAGCCGGGGCGAGGTCTGCTCGCGACAAGCCGAGAGGGCGCCTCCTACCGGCCCGAGACCCGCCGGTGGCAGCCGATCGCCAGGCTCCCCGAGGCCCTTGACCCTCCGGCGGGACTGGTGAGAAGCGACGAAGTCCTCAGTGACGCGGTGTGGACCGGAACGGACATGGTCGTGGTGGCGCTCGATCAGAACAGCTCAGTGGCTGCCGACTACGACCCCGAGAACGACGAGTGGGAGAGCCTGCCGTCGCCCGGACCGATCGGCTCCATCGTCGGGCTGTTCTGGACCGGCGACGCGGTGCTGCTCGTTGCCCATGAGGGCCGGGACTACCAGACCGCGATCACCGTTCTGCGATGGGCCGCCGGCTCCGACCGGTGGGAGCGAGCCCAGGACGACCGACTCGCGATCCAGGACCCGGACAGTTGGCGGCCCGCATGGGAGGGCAGCACCGAGCTCGTCCTCGTCACCAACCAGGGCGCGCCGTCGCTCGCGCTCGACCCCGACACGCTCTCGGTCCGCACTCTGCCCGAGTACCCGCGAAGATGTGATGGACCGGCCACCGTCATCGCCGTCGCCGGTCGAACATTGGGCGAATCCTGCGGTGAGCTGTGGGCCCTGCGGTCGGGGGACACGGCTTGGCGACGCATCGAGCTGCCTACTGGGGTCGAGATCCGCCTCTCCGAGGGAGTCGTCGAGGGTGACGCCGCGCTTTGGGCGATCGATCCCGGCGCTCCGGCGCGCGCTCCGACGGGGGGCTGGCCGGCTCAGGCGTGGGTCCTTCCCTTCCATGACTGACTGAAGCGCGATGCCAGCCGTCGCTCGTCGTCGCCGAACTCCGAGAGTCGTCTTGATCGGAGGAGCACCTGCCACGTGGTCAGTACCCGGAGAGCAGCGCGAGGGTTCGGGCGAGGGTCGGGGCGTCCATGTGGCTGCGGAAGCGCTCGCGCGGTTCGGGCCGGCGGCCCCAGATGACCAAGGTCCGGGCGGCGGCGTCGAGCTCGGCGTACGGCTCGTCGGTGTCTTCCTCGGCCAGTTCCAGGCTGGCTTGCCGCCCTCCACCACGAGGCGCACGTCACGGGACCCTTCGGCGCGTAGGCGGACGGCCAGATCCTCCCCGCGCCCCGGATCGTCGTCGGCGCCTCTCGAGAGGAGCAGGTGGCCGAGGACGGTGACCGGGTGCTCGGTCAGCTCGGGCCGGGCGAGCAGCTCGGGGCCGGCCTCGCCGTCGCCGGCGAAGTCCCAGCGGTGGATGGCGAACTCGCTGCGCATGTGGGGAACGAACATCGCCACCGGCATCTGCCGGCCGGTCCAGGGGATGACCGCTTCGGGCTCCCGGGCCAGTACCTGGTCGAGGAGGGATCGCAGCTTCGCTTCCTCGACGTCGAGGCGCTGGCGCAGGACTGGGTCGTCCATGGCCCGGTACGGGGCTTCCCGCTGCTCGAAGCCCTGGGTGGGGGGCACCTCCTCGCCCTGGAGATAGGGGTCCAGGTGACGCGTGATCTCGACGGCCCCCGCGACCAGGTGGGCGACGATCTCATGGGTCGTCCAACCGTCGCAGGCGGTGACCACCTCCGGCGCAGATCCCTGCAAGGCATCGAGGAAGGCTTCGGCCTCCAGGCTTCGGGTTGTTCGAGCGTTCATCATTCGCGCCAACTTCTTGTGTCGTCGAGCTGTGGCCCGAGACGGTATGGCTTCAACCGTTCGTCGCGCGACGAACTGTTCTCTAGCCTCAGGGAGATGCCGACCAGAGCCGCCGGTCCGGCGCCCTTGGCCTCCGGTGGCCACCGCGGCGACGTTGACCTGGCCGCGGTCGGTGCCCTCGTCGGTGACCGGACCCGGGCCCAGGTGTTGCTCGCCCTCGACGACGGGCGGGCCCGTACCGCCGGCGACCTCGCCGCGCTGGCTGGGGTCTCCAAGGCAACGATCAGCGCCCATCTGGCCAAGCTCGTCGCCGGCGGCCTGATCCTGGTTGAGACGAGGGGCCGCCATCGCCACTTCCGCATCGCCGGCCCGCAGGTGGCCCGGGCCATCGAGAGCCTGCTCCTGGTCGCCCCCGACCAGCCGGTCCGGTCCCTCCGTGGGGCCGACGTCGGCACTGCGATGCGCTTCGCTCGACTGTGCTACGACCACCTAGCCGGCCAGCTCGGTGTCGCCGTTCTCGACGCCCTCTGCGCCGAAGGGCTCGTCGACGACGATGGAGACGGCTACCGGATCACTTGCTCGGGAGAGGCGGCCCTCGCGCGCTTTGCGATCGACGTGGCGGCGCTGCAGCGGGCGCGCCGGTCTCTGGCACGCGGATGCCTCGACTGGAGCGAACGCCGACCCCACCTCGCCGGTGCCGTCGGAGCGGCACTGGCCGCCCGCTTCCTGGAGCTGGACTGGCTCGTTCGTCGACCCATTGGTCGGGCCGTGATGCTCACCGAGAAGGGCACGATCGGGTTCCGGGAGACGTTCGGGGTGTCGACCTAGGCGCGTCCGATTGGCTGTCTCGAGGTCGGGTGGGGTCGTGGCCTCCATGGCCGCGGACCGGCGGCAGTGACCACTGCACATCAGTCCCGACCAGGGGTGAGAAGATGGTCAACCCTGTGGCTAGTGGTGCTGGTGGTAGCGTTGTTGACACTGTGACCGCCACGCGTCGTTCGTCACCGCGGTCGCCGAAGGCGGCGACCACCCGCGCCGCCCCGGCCCGGAGGCCCGCCTCATCGAAGGCCACCGCGTCGAAGAAGGCCGTTCCGCCCCGGCCGAGCCGGTCCCGTAGAGCCGTCGCCGCGGTGGCCGGTGCCACGTCCGGCCACCGCCGGGACCTGGCCGGGCTGCTGGTCATCGCCGTAGCCCTGTTGTGCGCCCTCGGGGTGTACCTCGACGCCGCCGGGCCGTTCGGTCGGGCCGCCGCCACCGCCGCCGGCACCCTGGTCGGCGCGGCCCGGGTGCTCGTCCCGCCGGGGCTGCTGGTGCTCGGCGTGGCCCTCGTGCGGGGGCGGCGGGCGGACGAGGAGGACGGCGACGAGGACGTGACCGTCGTGACCGAGCCGGTCGAGGCCGACTCCCGGGGCGTCGCCACCCGTGCCCTCGGTGTCGCCCTGGTGGGGTTGGCCGGGCTGGCGCTGCTTCACCTGGCCCGGGGTGCCCCCGAACTGGAGGCACCGGCGGCGGACCTCCGCGATGCCGCCGGCTACGTCGGAGCGGGCGTGGGCCAGCCGGTGGCCGGGGTGCTGGCGACCGGAGGTGCGGTGGTGGCGCTCGTCCTCGTGCTCGTCTGCGGCGTCCTCCTCGTCACCCGCACCTCCATCCGCACCGCCGCCGGTCGCACCGCCGCCGGGGTCCGCCCTGCCGGCCGGGCCGCCCGGCGGGTGGTCGGTTCGTTGTTCAGCGTGGGCGCCGCTTCCGCCGACGCCGACGGTCGCGACGGCGTCGACGACAGCTCCTTGATCACCGTCTATGACCAGGACACCGACGCGCCACCGGCCCCGGGCCGCCGCAAGCGGGACCGGACGCCCGCGGTCGTGGTGCCCGAGCCGGACGCCGCGGCCGAGCCCCAGCAGCTCGAGATCGCCCTCGGCCCGTCCGGTCAGCCCTCGGCGTGGAAGCTCCCGCCGGCCAAGCTCCTCGGCCGCACCGGGGCCCAGGCGGTGGACACGGCCTCGATCGAGGAGACGGGCCGGGGCCTCGAGCACGCGCTGGCCGAACACGGCGTGGAGACGCGCCTCGTCGGCATGACCGTCGGACCGACCGTGACCCGGTACGAGCTCGAGCTCGGCCCCGGGGTCAAGGTGGCCCGGGTCACCAGCCTCCACCGCGACATCGCCTACGCCATGGCCACGCCCGACGTCCGCATTCTGGCGCCCATCCCGGGCAAGCAGGCCATCGGCGTGGAGATCCCCAACGCCCGCAAGCAGCTGGTGACCGTGGGCGACATCCTCGTGAGCGAGGAGGCACGGCGGGCCACCCACGCCCTCGAGGTGGCGGTGGGCCGGGACATCGCCGGCACCTCCATCCTCACCAACCTCGCCACCATGCCCCACGTGCTGATCGCCGGGGCCACCGGTGCGGGGAAGTCGTCGTGCATCAACTCCCTGCTGACGTCGATCCTGATGCGCTCCACCCCGGACCAGGTGCGGATGATCCTGGTGGACCCGAAGCGGGTCGAGCTCGGCCAGTACAACCGCCTGCCCCACCTGCTCACCGAGGTCGTCACCAACCCGAAGAAGGCGGCCAACGCGCTGGCGTGGGCGGTGCGGGAGATGGAGCGCCGGTACGACCTGCTGGCCGAGGTCGGCTTCCGCGACATCACCGGCTACAACGCCGCCTTCGACCGGGGCGAGCTGGGTGGGCCCGGTGCTCTCGCCGGTGACGGCGGCGAAGGGACCGAGAGCCCGCAGTTCGCCCGGCTGCCGTTCATCCTGATCGTGGTCGACGAGCTCAACGACCTGATGATGGTGGCGGCCCGCGACGTGGAGGAGTCGATCTGCCGGATCGCCCAGATGGCCCGGGCGGTGGGCATCCACCTGGTGATCGCCACCCAGCGCCCGTCGGTCAACGTGATCACCGGGGTCATCAAGGCCAACATCCCGGCCCGGTGGGCGTTCGCCGTGTCCAGCCTGGCCGACAGCCGCGTGATCCTCGACCAGCCCGGCGCCGAGCGGCTCCTCGGCCGGGGCGACATGTTGCTGCTCGGGCCCGCTTCCAGCATCCCCCAACGCATCCAGGGCTCGTGGGTGACCGAGGAGGAGGTGCGGGCGGTGGTGGCCCACTGGATCCGCCAGTCGCCCGAGGTCACCTACGACGAGAAGGTGCAGGGCGCCACCGGCGCCGCCGGCCCCGGCAACGGGAGCGGGGCGGGCGGGGCCGACGAGGACGACGACGACCTCCTGCGCTCGGCCATGGAGCTGGTGGTCCGCTCTCAGCTCGGTTCCACGTCCATGTTGCAGCGCAAGCTGCGGGTCGGATTCGCCCGGGCCGGGCGGCTCATGGACCTGCTCGAACAGCAGGGCGTCGTGGGCCCCTCCGAGGGCTCGAAGGCCCGCGCCGTGCTCATGACCGTCGACGAGCTGGACGGCGTCGGAGCCGAGGCCGAAGAACCGTTCTGAGCTGGGCGCAGATACCCGACCTAGTGGGTAGCCTTTCCGCATGGCCCGCCGTCTGTTCTCGTTCCCGAACCCGGTGAACGAGGTGTCGGCCCGGCTCGTGGCCGCAGGCGTCGTGGTCCTCTGCGCCGTCTGCCTCCTCACCCGTGAACGGCTGCTCCTCGTCCCGCTGGCCTACGGGTTCGGCGCCCGGGTCCTCACCGGACCCACCCTCAGCCCGCTCGGCCAGCTCGTCACCCGCGCCGTCACGCCTGCCCTCTCCACCCCCGAGCGGCCGGTGCCCGGGCCGCCCAAGCGCTTTGCCCAGGGCATCGGCGCCTCGCTGTCCGTCGCCGCCGTGGTGGCCCACTTCGGGTTCGGAGCGATCGGCCTGGCCTGGACCTTCGTCGCCATGATCCTGGTGGCGGCCTCGTTGGAGGCGGTCCTCGGCTTCTGCCTCGGGTGCCGCATCTTCGCCGTGCTGATGCGTGCCGGGGTCATCCCGGCCGAGGTGTGCGAGGCCTGCAACGACCTCTCCCGCCGGTCACCCGACCCGGTCTACCGGGTCGGGTGACCGGCTGAGCCGGCATCCGGCGCACCGGCCTGGGAGCCATGCTGGTGGGGTGAGCGGCCCGGGCGATGAACCGATCCACGTCGACCGCGACGCACCGGTGGAGCGCCTCGACCTCGGCGGCGGCTCGTGGGTCGACGTGGCCCGGGGCTGGATGGTCGGCGCCGACGCCCTCTTCGAGGCGCTGTTGGCCGGGGTGGGGTGGCAGGCGAGCCAGCTGTTCCGCTACGACCACTGGGTCGAGGAGCGCCGCCTCGGCACGATGTGGAGGCCGGGCCAGCCCCTGCCCCATCCCGCCCTCGGCGAGGCCCACCGCCACCTCCAGCACCGGTACGGCGTGCGCTTCGACGGCTTCGGGCTGCTCCACTACCGGGACGGCCGCGACGGCCAGGCCTTCCACCGGGACACCGACATGCGGTGGCTCGACGAAACGCGGATCGCCGTCCTCAGCCTCGGCGCCCGGCGCCCCTGGCTGTTGCGACCCCGGGCCAACCGCTACGACCACTCCGAGGGCAGGGGGACCACCCACGACCTCGCCCCGGGTCGTGGTGACCTGCTGGTGATGGGGGGTCGCTGCCAGGCCGACTGGGAGCACTCGGTCCCGTATCGGCCAGGGGACCCGATCGGTCCCCGGATCTCGATCCAGTGGCGCCACGCGACCCAGCGCGGACGCCCGTTCGTCGGGGGTTCCTACCGCTCGCCCCTCACCTACGGCCGGGGTCGCTGACCGCGCACGCAGCGCGCTGAGCCGGGTTGTTGCGCTCGAGCGGCCCGGAACGGCACGAGCGCGATCGCCTCCGCGAAGGGAGGCCGCGGAGATGGCCTCGGTAGGCTCGACCGTCGTGGCCGAGCGGACGTTCTGGGTGGAGACGCTGGGCTGCCCGAAGAACGCGGTGGACTCGGACAAGATCGGCGGGACGCTGCTCGCCGACGGCCTCGTCCCGGCGGCGAGGGCGGACGCCGCCGACCTCGTGGTCGTCAACACCTGTGCGTTCGTGGCCGAGGCCCGGCAGGAGTCGATCGACACCGTCCTCGCCCTCGACGACGCCCGTCGGGCCGGCTCCCGCCTGGTGGTGACCGGCTGCCTGGCCGAGCGCTACGGCGACGACCTGGCCGAAGCCCTTCCCGAGGCCGACGCTGTATTGGGGTTCGGCGTGCCGATCGGGAGCGGTCGCGGCGTCGGGAGCGCGAGCGAGCAGCCGCACGCGAGCGCAGTCGCGCTCGCCCGACAGCCCGGCGTGCCGGTCACGCTCGGTCGCCGCCCGTCCGGGCCGGTCCCCGCCCTGGACCTGCTGGAGCTGCCCCGGCCGCGTTCGTCGGTGCCGTGGGCCTACGTGAAGGTGGCCGAGGGGTGCGACCGGGCCTGCGGGTTCTGCGCCATCCCGTCGTTCCGGGGCCCGCAGCGGTCCCGATCGATCGACTCGGTGCTGGCCGAGATCGACGCGCTCGAGGTGGCCGAGGTGGTGCTCGTGGCCCAGGACCTGGCCGCGTTCGGGCGCGACCAGGGGAAGGGGGAGCGGGCCCTGGTGCCGCTGGTGCGGGCGGCGACGGCCCGGGTGCGGCGGGTGCGCCTGCTGTACCTGTACCCGTCGGACCTCACCGACGCCCTGGTCGACGCCGTCTGCGACACCGGCGTGCCCTACTTCGACCTCTCCCTCCAGCACGCCTCGGGCCCCCTGCTCCGGCGCATGCGGCGGTGGGGCGACGGCGAGCGCTTCCTGCGCCGGATCCGGGCCATCCGGCGGCGCGAACCCGACGCCGCCTTCCGGTCGAACTTCATCGTCGGCTACCCAGGCGAGACCGAGACCGACCACGACGCCCTCCTGCGCTTCGTGGCCGACGCCGACCTCGACTGGTGCGGGTTCTTCCGGTACTCGGCCGAGGACGGCACCTACGCCGCCGGGCTCGACGGCGTGGTCGACGCCGGGCTGGTGGAGGAGCGGCTCATCGAGCTCTGCGAGCTCCAGGACTCGATCACCGCGAGAAAGCGTGACGAACTGGTCGGGTCGAGGGTCGAAGTGCTCGTGGACAGCCCCGGCGTGGCCCGCTCGCACCGTGAAGCCCCCGAGATCGACGGTGTGGTGCTGGTGCCGCCGGTCCTCCCGGTCGGATCGATGGCCACCGTTGCGGTGACAGCCTCCCTCGGCACCGACCTCGAGGCCCGGTGAGCCCGCCGCCGCTGCCGGATCCGCTCGATGACCGCTTCGGGCCGTCCGCCCTCCTGACCCCGGCCAACGCCGTCACCATCATCCGCCTGGTGGTCTCGCCCGCCCTGCTGGTGATGATCTTGCGGGACCCGTCGTCGTGGGCAGCGGTCTCGCTGTGGATCTCGCTGGGCGTCACCGACGGGGTCGACGGCATCCTCGCCCGCCGCTTCGGCACCACCCGCTCGGGGGCGTTCCTCGACCCGCTGGCCGACAAGGTCCTGGTGCTGGGAGCGATGTTCGCCCTGGTGGCGGCCAACCGGTTCTGGGTGGTGCCGGTGGCCCTGATCGCCGCCCGCGAGGTGGCCATCTCGCTGTACCGCACGAGGCTCAGCCGCCTCGGCCTGGCCGTGCCCGCCCGCCCTCTGGCCAAGGCCAAGACGGTCGTGCAGGAGGTGGCGGTGGGCTTCGCCCTGCTCCCGCTCACCGTCGACCACCCCGTCTTCGCCACCGCCTGCCTGTGGCTGGCCGTCACCCTCACCCTCGTCACCGGCGCCCAGTACCTCCTCGACGGCCGCTCCGCCGCCACCACCATGGGCCGCGCCGCCGCCTGAGATATCAGACGCTTCGCCATCACTACGCCGGGGCGGCTGCAGGCCGCTACTGCCCACCCCGCTCCAAGGCATTACCTCTGCCAACCAGATCGATTACTTGGACGTCCTCGGCGGCTCGGGCCCTCAGGAGGTCAAGTGTGGGAGTTGGAGCTAGCAGCACGTCGTCTCTTCCGGCTTCGACAAACGGCAATGACAGCTTGCCTGAATCGTCGACGGCAACGGCGAAGGCTCCATCCTCCAGAACGTCAAAGAGAGACTTGTCGTAGTCGAATACAGCGGATCCCTGGTTGAGAAGAAGTACCAACGTGCCGAGCGACTTGAAGCCCTCTAGCACCTCTTCAGCACTTTGGTCTCCGTAGACCACCCACCCGAACCTTATCGTGTGACCTATCGATACGTCGGAAACCGCAAGCACGTCCTCGACTCGGAAACTGAGGTGAACCGTCTTCCATAACGCATCCGAGTCATCAAACGGTCGGGGGGTGTGCTCCTCAGATGCACCTATCCCCTTTGTGCCAAAGCCGTATCCCTCCGCCGCCTCGACCACCTCCCCAAGCACTACGGCGGTTGAAACAGGAGCGGCTGCCCGACCTTCTCCTCGGTAGTGCACGTTCGGAAGCGCTTCGGCGAGGTTGCGATAAAAGACGATTCTGGCTTCGGTGCTTCCGGCCCGGTGGGCTTCGACTAGAGCATCCCTGGCGGACTCCGAGCTACTCCGACCACAGCCGACAAATGGCACCAGTAGCATGCTCGATGCTAGAAGAACGACAGCTCGACCTGAAGTCAAGTGCATTTGTGGGCCTCTTCCCCAGAATATCGGGAAGCGTACTGTGTCAGGCCCATATACGGGCGACTTGGTGTGCTGCCATAGGAGCCCGTCCAAGGGCCGTCCGTCCTGCAGGAATCGTCGGATCATCGAATGCCGGACCCTGTGAAGTGGTGGGTCGGCACCGCGACCGGCCGTAATCTGCGGCCCATGCGCTGCGAGGTGGTGGCCGTCGGGACCGAGCTGCTGCTCGGCCAGGTCGTCGACACCAACTCGGCCTGGATCGGTGAGCAGCTCGCCGTGGCCGGCATTGACTCCCACTTCCAGACGAAGGTGGGCGACAACCTCGACCGGATCATCGAGGTGCTGCGCACCGCGCTCGACCGCAGCGAGGCGGTGATCGTGTGTGGTGGCCTCGGCCCGACCCAGGATGACATCACCCGCTCGGCGCTGGCCGAGGTGATGGGAGCGCCGCTCCGGCGGGACCCCGACGTGGCCGACGCCATCCGCCACATGTTCGAGTCCCGGGGCCGCGCCATGCCCGAGAACAACCTGCTGCAGGCCGATGTGCCCGAAGGGGCCTCCGTCATCGAGCAGCGACGCGGCACCGCCCCCGGCCTCATCTGCCCGGTGGGGGGCCGCGTGCTGTACGCGGTGCCGGGCGTGCCCTACGAGATGCAGGAGATGGTGGAGCGGGCCATCCTCCCCGACCTGCGCCACCGTGCCGGCGAGACCGCCACCATCCTCAGCCGCACGCTGCGCACGTGGGGCGAGAGCGAGTCCGGCCTGGCCGAGCGCCTGGCCGACCGCATCACCGAGCTCGACGAGCGGGGCGGCCCGACGCTGGCGTTCCTGGCCAGCGGCATCGAGGGCCTCAAGGTGCGCATCACCGCCAAGGGGGCCGACGAGGCCGGCTGCCGCCAGGTGCTGGCGGCCGAGGAGCAGGTGCTGCGCCAGCTCCTCGGCGAGCTCGTCTTCGGGGTCGACGACGAGACCATGGAGGTGGCCGTCGGCGCCCTCCTCGACGCGTCCGGGCTCCACCTCGGGCTGGCGGAGTCGCTCACCGGGGGCATGATCGGCGCCCGGCTCACCGCCGCACCGGGGGCGTCGGCGTGGTTCCGGGGATCCATCGTCTCCTACGCCAGCGACGTGAAGTTCGACGTGCTGGGCGTGGCGAAGGGCCCGGTCGTGAGCGGTGAGGCGGCCGAGGCCATGGCCGTCGGAGCCCGGCGGGTCCTCGGTGCCGACGTGGGCCTGTCCGTCACCGGCGTGGCCGGCCCGGCCGAGCAGGACGGAGAGCGGCCGGGCACGGTGTTCGTCGGCCTCGCCCTCGACGACACCACCGAGTCGGTCCGCCTGCGGTTGCCGGGTGATCGCGACCGGGTCCGCGAGTTCGCCACCATCTCGTCCCTCGACCTCCTGCGCCACCGGCTCCTGGCTCGCCGGGCCTGAGCGGCCCGACGACGTCACGAGCTCGACGCCCGCTGGAGCCGACGACTAGAACAGGTTCTCGTTTCCGGGCTGACGCCTGTGCCGCCGACCGAGGAGCGCCCGATGCACACCGAGCTCTGCGACCGCCTGGGGATCGAGTTCCCCATCTTCGCCTTCACCCACTGCCGCGACGTCGTCGCCGCGGTGAGCAACGCCGGGGGCCTCGGGGTGCTCGGTGCCGTCGGCTTCTCGCCCGAGCAGCTCGAGACGGAGCTGGCCTGGCTCGACGACCATGTCGGCGACCGGCCCTACGGGGTCGACGTCGTGATCCCCGGCAAGTACGAGGGGATGGGCGAGCTCGACCCGGCCAAGCTCAACGAGATGCTCGAGGGCATGATCCCCGACGAGCACCGGCGCTTCGCCCACCAGCTCCTCGCCGACCACGACGTGCCCGAGCTGCCCGCCGACGCCGAACGGCCCTCGCTCCTCGGCTGGACCGCCGCCACCGCCCAGCCCCAGGTCGACACCATCCTCGCCCACCCCAAGGTGAAGCTGGTGGCCAACGCGTTGGGCACGCCGCCCGACGACGTGATCGCCCAGGTCCACGATGCCGGTGTGCTCGTGGCCGCCCTGTGCGGTTCGGCCCGCCAGGCGCTCCACCACCGGGACGCCGGCGTCGACGTGGTGATCGCCCAGGGGACCGAGGGCGGGGGCCACACCGGTGAGATCGGCAGCCTGGTGCTCTGGCCCGAGGTGATCGACGCCGTCTCCCCGACCCCGGTGCTGGCGGCCGGCGGCATCGGCTCGGGTCGCCAGGTGGCGGCCGCCCTGGCCATGGGCGCGCAGGGCGTCTGGACCGGCTCGTTGTGGCTCACCGTGGAGGAGGCCGACGTCCCGCCCGCGCAGATGGAGTCCTACCTGGAGGCGACCAGCTCGGACACGGTCCGCTCCCGGGCTTGGACCGGCAAGCCGTGTCGCATGTTGAAGAACGACTGGACCGAGGCCTGGGGTCGTGACGACACGCCCGACCCGTTGGGGATGCCGCTGCAGTTCATGGTCACCGGCGAGGCCGTCGCCCGCGGGCACCGCTACCCCGAGGCCGCCCGGGACGTGAACTTCAACCCGGTGGGCCAGGTCGTGGGCCGGATGACCAAGGTGCGGCGCACGAAGGACGTCATCTACGACCTCGTGGAGGAGACGATCGAGGCCTCCGAGCGCCTCGGCCGGTTGCTCGGCCAGTCGACCGACGCCTGACCTCTCCGGGCCGGCGTCGGGCGACTACTCGTAGCCCGGAGCCGGATGCCAGAGGTCGAACCGGGTGCCCTGGTCGTCCTCGCACTCGGCGTTGGGGCCCGACGGGTGCTCGCTGCGGGCGAGGACCCGCCCGCCGAGCGCTTCGACCCGGGCGGCGTAGGCGTCCACGTCGTCGACCCGGAAGTAGGTCCGCACCGGAGGCTCGGCCGGTGCGGACGGGGGCGTGAAGCCCATCGGGAGCCGGGTGTTGGCGATGTGGGCGTAGTCGGCGCCCGAGGCGCCGGGCTCGGCCTGCCAGCCGAACAGCTCGCCGTAGAACCGGGTCGCCCGGGTGGTGTCGGCCACGGCGATGGTCAGGTACCCGAGCTCCACCGGCGCGCTGGTCGGCTCGGCGGTGGGGGACGACGGCTCGGCGCCCGAGACGGTGAACCCGCCCGACTCACGGGCGGCGTACTCCTCGATCGTCAGGTCCTCGAGGTGCTGGGCCAGCATCCAGCGGTGCCCGTAGGGGTCGACGATGGTGGCGGTGCGGTTCCCGTGGGCCTGGTCCTCGGGGGGGCGCAGGCCGTCGGCGCCGGCGGCGACGGCCTGCTCGTAGATGCGGTCGACGTCGGCCACCTCGAGGTGGAGCATCACCGCCGAGCCGCCGAGGGAGCGGGGCTCGTGCACGCCGATCTCGGGATAGGCGTCGGAGAGCATGAACCGGGCACCGGCGGCGGTGAACTCGGCGTGGCCGAGGCGGCCGTCGTCGCCGGTGACCCGCATGGTCTCGACCGCACCGAGCGCCTCGGCGTACCAGGCCAGGGCGCCGGCCCCGTCGTGGACGGCGAGGTACGGCGTGACGACCTGCGTGGTGGGCGTGGTGTCGGTGGTGGTCATGGCGGGGTCCCTTTCCGGGAGGTCGATGGTGCGGGCGGCCGCGGGGTCGACGCCTAGGGCCTCGACGATCCGCCGGCGGAGGTGGTCGGCGAACTCCGGTTCGGGCGAGCGGGGCTCGACGGGCCGGCGGAGCTGCTCGAGGGGATCAGGCATCGTCGCCTCCCTCCTCGTAGGTGCGACGGAACGCGGAGCGCGCCCGGACCAGCAGCGCCTCGGTGGCGTGGATCGTGCGGCCGAGGATGTCGGCCACCTCGGGCACCGGGAGCCCGTCGACGTAGCGGAGGGTGAGGGCGCCGCGGTGGTGGGCGCCGAGGTGGGCCAGCACGCCCTGGGCCCGCATGACGTCGAGGTGGGCGTCCCACGAGTCGACCGGGCGGTCGTCCTCGACGAGGGCGAGCTTGGCCTCTTCACGGGCGGTGCGGCGCCAGTGGTCGACGAGCTTGTGGCGGGCCACGCCGATCAGCCACGCCACGCTGAGGTGGGACACCCGGCCGCGCTGCACGGCGTCGACCGCGGCCATGAACGTCTCGGAGGTGAGGTCCTCGGCGACCGCCGTCGAACCGCACCGCCCCACGAGGTAGCCGTACACCTCCGGCAGGGCCCGGTCGTAGAGCGCGCAGAGGGCCAGCGCCGCATCGGGCTGGGCTCGCTCGGATGCCGGGTCACCGCTCACCACCCCTCCATCGTTCCCCGGCGGGCGGCTCCGACGGGCGGGGAGGGGATTTCTCCGAGGGTCCTTGACCGAACGTCCGTTCGCAATTACGTTCGTGTCGTTCGGTCGGAGCGCCGGACGTGGCCCCCTCCCCAGGACTGTCACACCCCCTGCGTAGGGTCGTCTCTCAACCGATCGCTGCAGTCCCCCCGCAGCCGAGTTCGACACCAACCGAGAAGAACAGAGAGGACCTCCGGTGGAGCGAGACAAGTCCCTCGAGATGGCGCTCAGCCAGATCGAGAAGAACCACGGCAAGGGCTCGATCATGAAGATGGGCGACAAGACGTCGCTGGACGTCGAAGCCATCTCCACGGGGGCGCTCGCCCTCGACATCGCCCTCGGCATCGGGGGCCTGCCCCGGGGCCGGGTGGTCGAGATCTACGGCCCGGAGTCCTCGGGCAAGTCCACCATGGCCATGCACGTCGTGGCCGAGGCCCAGCGCAACGGCGGGATCTGCGCCTACATCGACGCCGAGCACGCCATGGACCCGATCTACGCCGCCGCCATCGGCGTCGACATCGACGAGCTGCTCATCTCCCAGCCCGACACCGGTGAGCAGGCCCTCGAGATCGCCGACACCCTCATCCGCTCGGGCGCGCTCGACGTGGTGGTGATCGACTCGGTGGCCGCCCTCACCCCCCGGGCCGAGATCGAGGGCGAGATGGGCGACTCCCACGTCGGCCTCCAGGCCCGGCTCATGTCCCAGGCCCTGCGCAAGCTCACCGCCAACCTCAACCGCTCCAACACCATCTGCATCTTCATCAACCAGCTCCGGGAGAAGATCGGCGTGATGTTCGGATGCCTGTCCGGGGACACGAAGGTGACCCTGGCCGACGGATCGCAGAAGCGGATCGCCACGATCGTGAACCAGAAGCTCCCCGTCGAGGTGCTCTCCTACGACTTCGAGGCCGGTCAGATCCTCCCTCGCAAGGTCGTGAACTGGTTCAACAACGGGCCGACCGAAGAGTTCCTCCACTTCCGTGTCGCCCGGGCCGGCGGGAGCGGCGCCCACCTCGGGTTCTCGGTCACGCCCAACCATCAGATAATGACCCCGGGGGGGTGGCGGGAAGCCCAAGAGCTCGCCGTCGGCGACCGCGTGCTCGAGTCCGTCTCTCACCAGCTCTCGAACTTCCAGTGGGAGGTCGTCCTCGGTGGCTTGATGGGCGACGGAGCGCTCTCGCCGACCCGCAGCAGCCACGGCGCCCGCTTCCGGTGGGGTCACGGTGCCCGCCAGGCGGCCTACGGCGACTGGAAGGCGTCGCTGTTCGCCAACATCGGGGTCAGCCGATCCACCAACGCGAAGGGAGCGGTGTTCCACGACGTGCAGCCCCTTCCCGAGCTGGCCGAGCTCCGTCGGGCCGTCTACGTCGGTGGGCGCAAGGTGCTGAGCCACGACTACCTCAAGGCGCTCACGCCGCTGTCGTTGGCCATCTGGTACATGGACGACGGCGGATACACCTCGCGGTCCAAGGGCCTACAGGAGCGCACCCGTGAGGGCAGCGGCCGCTCCGAGATCTGCGTCCAGGCCTTCACGCCGGACAGCCAAAAGCGCCTGGTCGCCCATCTGGCCGACACGTGGGGCATCGCCGGCCGGCTGTCCCGCCGTGGCGCCCGCCAGATGGCGGTCATCCAGTTCCCCAAGGAGGAGACGGCCAAGCTCCACGCCCTGATCGCTCCGTTCGTGCACCCGACGATGGCCTACAAGTTGCTGCCTCGCTACCAGGGGCGGTTTGCGGTGGAGCCGGTCTTCGCCGCACCGCGCAACGAGCTCATGCCCCTCCCGATCCTGTCGGTCGCGCCCAAGGTGATGCGGAGCACACAGCCTCGGGGTCGCTTCGACATCGAGGTGGAGGGGAGCCACAACTACTTCGCCGATGGCGTGATGGTGCACAACTCACCGGAGACCACCCCGGGCGGGCGGGCGTTGAAGTTCTACAGCTCGGTCCGCCTCGACATCCGCCGCATCGAGTCCATCAAGGACGGCGTCGAGGTGGTCGGCAACCGCACCCGGGTCAAGGTGGTGAAGAACAAGGTGGCCTCGCCGTTCCGTCAGGCCGAGTTCGACATCATGTACGGCAAGGGCATCAGCCGGGAGGGCTCGCTGATCGACATCGGCGTCGACCAGGCCATCGTCAAGAAGTCGGGGGCCTGGTACACCTACGAGGGCGAGCAGCTCGGCCAGGGCCGGGAGAACGCCAAGTTGTTCCTCACCGAGAACCCCGAGGTGATGGTCGAGATCTCCGAGCGGATCCGCCAGCAGCTGGGGATCGGCCAGGACAAGCCCGAGGTGGCCGTGGCCGCCGACGTCCTCGACCCGGCCGACGACGAGCCCATCTCCCTCGACGGCTGAGGGGGCGAAATCGGGCGACTCGGGCAGGGGGGACCAGACGCCACGGCGAATCCTGCGGCGTGGACGCGGGTGAGCCGGAGACCCTGAAGGTTTCCACCAAGTCGAACCCCAACTCAGTGGCCGGCGCCATGGCCGGCGTCATCCGCCAGTCCGGCTCGGTCGCCGTCCAGGTGGTCGGGGCCGGGGCCCTCAACCAGGCGGTCAAGGCGGTGGCCATCGCCCGGGGCTACCTGGCGGCGTCGGGCCTCGACCTCGTGTGCGTCCCGACCTTTGCCGACATCCTCATCGACGGCGAGCGTCGCACCGCCATCCGCCTCACCATCGAGGACCGCCACCGACGGACCATCCCCGACGGCATCGACGGGGAGGGGCTGCCCACGATGACGACCGCTATCGCCTGAAGGTCGCCCCAGGGCCGGCGGTAGCGTGAGGCCCATGGAGCCGGGTGCGTCGGCCGGACGCCGCTACCTCTTGAAGACGTTCGGCTGCCAGATGAACGAGCACGACTCCGAGCGAATCGCCGGCCTGCTCGAGGCCGATGGCATGGAGCCGGCGACCGACCTCGACGACGCCGACGTCGTCGTGCTCAACACCTGCTGCATCCGGGAGAACGCCGACAACCGGCTGTACGGGACGCTGGGCCACCTCAAGTCGGCCAAGGACGCCCGGCCCGGTCTCGAGATCGTCGTCGGCGGCTGCCTGGCCCAGAAGGACCGTGACCTGATCCGGCGCCGGGCCCCTCACGTCGACGTGGTGCTCGGCACCCACAACGTCCACCGAGCGGCCGATCTGCTGGCCGAGGCCCGGGCCACTGGGCCGATCACCGAGATCCTCGAGGCGTCGGCCATCGAGGACCACGAGGCCTTCCCCTCCGCGCTCCCGGTGCGCCGGGAGCAGGGCCACTCCGCCTGGGTCACCATCCAGATCGGTTGCGACAACGCCTGCGCGTTCTGCATCGTGCCGACCGTCCGGGGTCCCGAGATGAGCCGGCCGTTCGAGCATCTGGTGGACGAGGTGGCCCGCCTGGCCGCGAATGGTGTGGTGGAGGTCACCCTCCTCGGCCAAAACGTGAACTCCTACGGGCGCGACCTCGCACTGGCCCGGCGGCGCGCTGGGGACGGCCGGATCCGGGTGCGTCCGATGTTCGCCGAGCTGCTGCGGGCCGTGGCCGCGGTGGAGGGGATCCGCCGCGTCCGCTACACGAGCCCCCACCCGAAGGACCTCAGCGCCGAGGTCGTCGACGCCATGGCCACCACCCCGGCGGTGTGCGAGCACCTCCACCTGCCTCTGCAGTCGGGCAGCGACCGGGTGCTGGCCGCCATGCACCGGGGCTACACCGCCGCCCGCTACCTCGACCGGCTGGCCACGGCCCGGTCCGCCATCGCCGACCTCGCCGTCACCACCGACATCATCGTGGGCTTCCCCGGCGAGACCGACGACGACTTCGAACGTACCCTCGAGGTGGCGGCCGAGGCCGGTTACGACAGCGCCTACACCTTCGTCTACTCGCCCCGGGCGGGGACCGAGGTGGCCGAGCGCACAGACCGGTTCGTCGCCGCCGAGGTGGTGGCCGAACGGTTCGAACGGCTCCGGACGGTGGTCGAGCGCTCGGCCCTGACCCGCCACCGCGGCCGCATCGGCGGGGTGGAGGAGGTGGTCGTGGAAGGGCCGTCGCGCCGGGACCCGCTCGTCACCACCGGCCGGACCCGCCAGAACAAGCTGGTGCACTTCGCTCCACCGGCACCCCTCCGACCGGGCACGTTCGCCGAGGTCGAGGTGACCGGGGCCGGCGCCCACCACCTCCGGGGCGAGCTCGTCACGGTGACCGCCACACCACTGCGCCGGGCCCGGATCCCGGTCACCGCCGGCTGAGCCGGGCCTGTGACGACCCCACCCCGCCTGCGCGATCCGAGGTTCTCCTCGGGTCCGCCGGCCGACCCGGCGTCGGCGCCACCGCCGATCCCGCCGGAGGTGGCCGGGCTCGTGGCCGACGCCGTCTGGGAGCAGGTGTGGGTGAAGGACGGCACGGAGGTCTGGCGGGCCACCGCCCCGACCGGTCACCGCTACGTCAAGGTCGGCTCCGACGGCGGGCCCGACGGGATCGCCGCCGAGGCGGCCCGGCTCGCCTGGCTCGGGCGTCACGCACCGGCGCCGTCGGTGCTGGCCCACACGACCTCGGCCGACGACGGCCGGGGGTGGCTGGTCACGAGCGCGGCGCCGGGCGTGCCCGCCCACGATCCCCGGTTCCGGATGACGTCGGTGGAGCGGCTGCTCGACCGCTTGGGAGAGGGCCTACGCCACCTGCACGACACCCTCCCCGTGGCCGAGTGCCCTTTCGACGCCCGCCTCGACACGCTCCTGTCCCTCAGCGCTGAGCGGGTCGCCGCCGGCCTCGTCGACACCGCCGACCTCGAACCGGCCTACCGCGGCTCCAGCCCCGCCGAGCTGCTCGACCACCTCCACCGGTCCCGTCCCGACGAACCGCCCGAAGACCTCGTCGTCGCCCACGGCGACCCCTGCCTGCCCAACCTCCTCGTCGACCCGGTGTCAGCGGAGCTGGTCAGCGTGGTCGATGTCGGCCGACTGGGCGTCTCGGACCGCTACCGGGACCTCGGCATCATCGCCCGCTCCCTCGTCTCGAACGTCGGTCCGGAGGTGGCGTCGCGGTTCTTCGACGCGTACGGCGTCGCCCGGCCGGACCTCCTCCGCCTCGAGTACTACGTGCTGCTCGACGAGCTCTGGTGACGGCGCCGCCGCCACTGGCCCTCGTCGGGGTCACCGCCAGCGGGAAGTCCGCGCTGGCCCTGGAGCTGGCCCGGCACCTGGGCGACGTCGAGCTCGTCTCGGTGGACTCCATGCAGGTGTACAGGGGCATGGACATCGGGACGGCCAAGCCGACCGCCGCCCAGCGGACCGAGGTCCCTCACCACGCCATCGACTTGGTGGAGCCCACCGAGGAGTTCACCGTCACCGACTTCCGGGCGGCGGTGACCGACGCCTTGGCCGGCATCGCCGCACGGGGGCACCGGGCCGTGCTCGTCGGCGGCACCGGCCTGTACCTGCGGGCCGTGGTCGACCGGCTGGACATCCCCGGCCGCTACCCCGAGGTCGTCGCCGAGGTCGAAGCCGAGCCCGACACCGCCGCGCTCCACCGCCGCCTCACGACGCTCGACCCGGTGGCGGCCGAGCGCATGGAACCCGGCAACCGCCGGCGGGTGGTGCGGGCGTTGGAGGTCACCCTGGGGAGCGGCCGACCGTTCTCGTCCCACGGGCCGGGGCTGGGCGCCCACCCGCCCACGCCGTTCGACCTCGTCGGGGTGTGGCTGCCCCGGGCGGTGGTCGCCGCCCGCATCGAGGCCCGCCTCTCCGCTCAGCTCGATGCCGGGTTTCTCGACGAGGCCAGGTGCCTGGCCGCCGTCGACCGGCCGCTGAGCCGCACCGCCGCCCAGGCCCTCGGCTACCGCGAGATGTTCGCCCACCTGGCCGGCGAGATCACGCTGGCCGAGGCCGCCGACCTGGCTGTGCGCCGGACCCGGCGGTTCGCCCGGCGCCAGCGGGTCTGGTTCCGGCGCGACCCGCGGATCACCTGGATCGGCGCCGAGCGCGACCCGATGACGGCCCTGCCCCTCCTTCTGCGCCACGCCGGGACAACCTCCTGACCGAATCGGGGGCGGCAACGGACCGATCGGCTGCGAGACTGACCACGGCATGCACCGCACGGTCACCCTCAGCAAGCACCACGGGCTCGGCAACGACTTCCTCGTCTGGCTGGCGCTCTCGCCGGACTCCGCGCCCGAGCCGGCCCGGCTCCCCGACCTGGCGGCAGCCTGGTGCGATCGTCGCCACGGCGTGGGCGCCGACGGTCTCGTGGTGGGGTACCTGGCCGACGACGTCGACCGGGTCATGGTGCTGCACAACGCCGACGGCTCCCGGGCCGAGATGAGCGGCAACGGGATCCGCTGCCTCGCTCAGGCCGAGGCCCGCCACCGGCTCCTCGACACCGCCGACCTCATCATCGCCACGGACTCGGGGAAGCGCGCGTGCACGGTGCTCCCTGGGACCGAACCCACCACCGTCACCGTCCGGGTCGACATGGGCGCCGCCACCTGCGCCCCCGCCTCGGACCGGGTGGCCGCGGCGGTGCCCCCCGCCGTGCAGGCGGCCGAGGTCGACATGGGCAACCCCCACCTCGTCCTGCTCGAAGGGGCCGAGCCCCTCGACCTGGAGGCCCTGGGGCGGGCCTGGCCCGACCGGAACGTGGAGGTCGTCCGATCGGTGGCCGCCGACGTCATCACCATGGACGTCTGGGAGCGGGGGGTTGGTCGCACCGAGGCCTGCGGCACCGGTGCCTGCGCCGCCGCCGTAGCCGTCGCCGCCTGGGACCTGGCCGGCGAGAAGGTGACGGTGCGCATGCCCGGCGGCGACCTCGAAATCGTGCTCGGCGACACGGTCACCCTCGCCGGACCCGCCACCCACATCGCCGATCTCGAGGTGTGGGCGTGAACGAGAGCCACCGGTCGGCTTTCGGTGAGGTCGGCGGCGAGGGTGGGGGCTTCATCGACCGTGCGTTCCGGGAACGCATCGTCCTGGCCGGCGTCACCATCCCGCCCGAGCGGGAGGAGGACACCGAGGCCGGCCTCGACGAGCTCGAGCTCCTCGTCGACACCGCCGGCGCCGACGTGGTCGACCGGGTGGTGCAGCGGCGCCAGCGTCCCGACCCGGCCACCTTCGTCGGCAAGGGCAAGGCGACGGAGCTGAAGGAGACGGCCGAGGCCGCCGACTGCGACACCGTCGTCTTCGACGACGAGCTGAGCCCCGCCCAGCAGTACAACCTGGAGAAGCTGCTCGGGCGCACCGCCATCGACCGGACCGCCGTGATCCTGGACATCTTCGCCCAGAACGCCTCCAGCCAGGAGGGCAAGGCCCAGGTGGAGCTGGCCCAGCTGCGCTACCGGCTGCCCCGGCTGCGGGGCAAGGGCAAGGGCCTCTCCCAGCAGGGTGGTGGGATCGGCACCCGCCAGGGCGGCGGCGAGACCAAGCTCGAGGTCGACCGCCGCCGCGTCGTGCGCCGCATCCACAAGCTCGAGGACGACCTGCGCACGATCGCCGGCCACCGCCGGACCCAGCGCAAGCAGCAGCGCCGCACCCGCATCCAGCAGGTCGCCATCGTCGGCTACACGAACGCTGGCAAGTCGACGCTGCTGAACCGCCTCACCGACTCCGGCGTCCTTGTGGAGGACCGGCTGTTCGCCACCCTCGACGCCACCACCCGGCGCCTCGCCCTGCCCGGTGGGGAGACGGTGCTCCTGACCGACACCGTCGGCTTCGTCCGCAAGCTGCCCCACCAGCTGGTCGAGGCGTTCCGCTCGACGTTGTCGGTGGTGGCCGACGCCGACCTGCTGGTCCACGTCGTCGACGCCTCGGCTCCGGACCCAGAGGCGCAGATGGACGCGGTGCGGGCCGTGCTGAGCGAGATCGACGCCGCCGCCGTCCCCGTGCTGGTCTGCTTCAACAAGATCGATCGGACCGGTGAGGCCAAGCGCCTGGTCGAGCGCCACGCCGGTGCGGTGGCCATCTCGGCCCACACCGGCGAGGGCATCGACGACCTGCTGGTGGCCATGGGGGACCGCCTTCGGGCGCTGAGCGCCGTGGTCGACCTGCTCGTGCCGTGGGACCGGGGCGACGTGCTGGCCGAGGTGCACCGCGAGGGGGAGGTCCTGAGCGAGGCGGTCGCCGACGACGGGATGCGTCTCCGGGCCCGGCTCGACGACGCCGCCTGCGCCCGCCTGGCGCAGTGGCGGGTGGAAGCGCCCGGATGAGCCCCCGATAGCCTCGGCCCCCACCATGGACGACGTCGTGCTCTTCCACCTGGCCTCGGTGCGCATCGAGTCCGAGCGGGCCATCGCCCAGCTGGTCTCCGTCGTCCCTTCCGAGGTGCTGACGATGGCCACAGTGGCCGAGATCCTCGAGACCGTCGAGCACGCGCCGGGCTGCGCCGGCCTCCTCCCGGTGGAGGACTCCTTCGAGGGTGAGCACACCGCCGTCCTGGACCGACTCGTCTTCGAGACGTCCAACGTCTATGTCGGCGAGGAGGTCGTGGTGGCCGAGAACCTCGACGCCTTCCGGGCTCCCAGCGAGGCGGTCGAGGACATCCGCACCGCGGTGTCCCACCCCCGGGCGGTCGAGCACTGCCACCGCTTCGTCCGCGAGCACGGGCTGACCACGCGGTTCGTGGGTTCGACGGTGGAGGCCTGCCGCCTCGTGGCCGAGGCCGGCGACCCCGGGCTCATCGCCATCGCCCCCCGGGAGGAGGCCGAGCGCTTCGGCCTGGTGCGGGTGATGACGTCGGTGGACGACGTCCCCGATGCCCGCACCCGGTTCTTCCTCGTCGGCCGTTCCGTCGGGGCGCCCACCGGCAGGGACAAGACCACCTTGGTGCTCACCCAGCCGCGGGACCGGACCGGGAACCTCGAGCGCTTCCTGAGGGCCTTCGCTGACAACGACGTCAACCTCGTCAGCCTGCACTCCCGCCCGCTCGGCGCCGCGGCCGGCAGCTACTGCTTCCTCGCCACCGCCGAGGCCCACATCTCCGAGCCCCGCATGGCGGCGGTGGTGGAGGCGCTGTGGGACGCCGGCGCCCAGGTGAAGCTGCTCGGTTCCTACCCCGAGTGGGAGGGCGAGCAGGTCGTGGCCCCCTTCGACCAGCCCCCGCTGGCTTCGGTGGGGCTCCACTCCACCGACGTCGATCGGGCCGGGCTGCTCCGCCCGCCCACGCCGCTCACCACCGGCTGACGGGCCGTGCCCGTCGTCGAGTACCTGGGGCCCGAGGGCACCTTCGCCCACCAGGCCACCGACCTGGTCCGCACCCTCGACGGCCCGGTCACCGTCGTGGCGCGGCCCACGGTGCAGGAGGTGTTGCACGACGTGGACGAGGGCCGGTGCGACTTCGGCCTGGTGCCGCTGGAGAACTCGGTGGAGGGCGGCGTCACCGGCACCATCGACGTGCTGGTGTTCGAGGTGGAGCAGGCCCGCATCCGGGAGGAGGTGGTGGTCCCCATCACCTTCGGCGCCCATCGCCGGGCCGAGCACGTCCGCGCCCCGGCCACCACCGTGCTCAGCCACCCGTTCGGGCTGGCCCAGTGCAAGCGCTACTGGAGCGAGCGCCGCCTCGGGTGCCGGGCCACGGAGTCCACCGCCGAGGCGTGCCGGCTGGTGGCGGCGTCAGAGGACCCCGGTCTGGTGGCCATCGGCCCGGCCAAGGCCGCTGCGCTGGTCGGGCTCGTCACCGTCGACGACGCCGTGGAGGACTTCGCCGGAGCGCAGACCAGCTTCGCCCTCGTCGCCCGGGACGGCGTCGCCGCCACGGGCGACGACCGGACCACCCTCGTCGTCACGCCCCCGTCGGAGGGGGTGGGCATCCTGCTGCGCACCCTCGGGCCGATCTCCGAGCGGGGCATCAACATCTCCAACATCGTGAGCCGGCCGCTGCGCCAGCGGCTCGGCGAGTACTGCTTCGTCCTCACCCTCGACCGCCACGGTGACGAGCCCGCCGTGCGTGCCGCCGTCGCCGAGCTCGTCGACCAGGGGTTCACGGTCAAGGCCCTCGGGTCCTACCCGGCGTGGAGGGACGATGGTTGACCGCGTCGGCGTCGTCGGGCTCGGTCTCATCGGCGGGTCGATCGCCCGGGGGGTGCTGGCCGGCGGCGGGACGGTCAAGGCCTGGACCCGGTCGGCGGCCACCCGTTCGGCGGCGGCCGAGATCGGCGTGGACGTCGTCGGGTCGTTGGCCGAGGTGGTGGAGGGCGCCGGCGTGGTCGTGCTGGCCACGCCCTTGCCGGTGCTGCCGGACACGCTCGACGAGGTGGCCGCCGCCCTGCGGGGGGTGGCCGAGCCCCCGACGGTCACCGACGTGGGATCGGTGAAGGTGCCGCTCGTGGCGCACGCCTCCGCGGTGCTGGCCGACCGGTCGGTGTTCGTCCCCGGCCACCCCCTCGCCGGCACCGAGCACCGGGGCTGGGACGCGTCCGAGCCAGGCCTGTTCGAGGGCACCACCTGGGCCCTGTGCGACGACGCCTGGGTGGACCGCGACCGGTGGGACCAGGTCGCCCGGCTGGCCGAGTCCCTCGGGGCCGCCCCGGTGGCGGTGGCCGCCGCCACCCACGACATCACCCTGGCCCTCACCAGCCACGTGCCCTACGCCCTCGCCGCCGTGCTGTCGGACCAGGTGGCGGCAGCTTCGAACCCGGACTGGTGCCGCCGGCTCAGCGGCGGCTCGCTCCAGAGCGCGACCCGCGTCGTGCGGGGCGGCGGCGCGTCGCTCGGCGCGGAGATGCTGTGGGCCAACCGCACGAGCGTGGTCGGCCAGCTCGAGGGTGTGACACTCCGCCTCGACGCCCTTCGTCGGGTGCTCGAGTCCGACGACCGCGAGCCGGTGGACGAGCTGTTCGCCCGCGCCTCGGCCTTGTGGGCCGACGGTGGGGGTGAGCCGACATGACCGCCGGCTTCGTCCCGCCGCCGCTGGTGTGGGAGACGCTCGGGGGCATCCGGGAGGTGGCGGAGCGGTTCCCCGGCGGGGCCATCGACCTCACCATCGGCACCCCGACAGACCCGCCGCCGCCGGCGGTGGTGGAGGCGCTGGCCCGGTCCGGCGCGGAGCGGGGCTATCCACCGTCGGTCGGCAGTCCCGCCTTCCGCCAGGCGGCCGCCGGCTGGATGGGCCGGCGCCTCGGGGCCACGGTTCCGCCCGATCAGGTGGCCGCCACCGTCGGTTCCAAGGAGTTCGTGGCCGGGGTGTCCCAGTGGTTGAAGCTGCGCACCCCGGGGCGCGACACCGTCCTCTTCCCGGCGGTCAGCTACCCCACGTACGCCATGGGTGCCCAGCTGGCGGGGTGTCGGGCGGTGCCGGTGCCGGTCGGGCCGGCCGGTGCCCTCGATCTCGACGCCGTGGCCGACGCCGACGCCGAGCGGGCCCTCTGCCTGTGGGTGAACAGCCCCGCCAACCCCACCGGCGCGCTCGACGACCTCGGGGCCGCCGCCGCATGGGGTCGCGCCCGGGGCGTTCCCGTGCTCAGCGACGAGTGCTACGCCGAGCTCACCTGGGACGGCCCCGCCCGAACGATCCTCGAGCACGGCGCCGACGGCGTGCTGGCGGTGCACTCGCTGTCGAAGCGCTCGAACCTGGCCGGCCTTCGGGCCGGGTTCTTCGCCGGCGACGCCGAGCTGGTCGCCTACCTGGCCCAGGTGCGCAAGCACGCCGGCTTCATGGTCCCGGGTCCGGTCCAGGCGGCGGCCGTGGTGGCCCTCGACGACGACGCCCATGTCGACGCCCAGCGGGCCCGCTACCTCGCCCGCATCGACCTGATGATCGACGCCCTGGCGTCGACCGGCCTGGACGTCGCCCGGCCGGGTGGGTCCTTCTACCTCTGGGTGCCGGCCCCCGGCGGCGACGGCGAGGGCCTCACCCGCTGGTTCGCCGAGGCGACAGGCACCCTCGTCACCCCCGGCGCGGCCTACGGGCCCGACGGAAGCGGTTTCGTGCGCCTGGCGCTCGTGCAACCCGACGAGCAGGTGGCCGAGGTCGCATCCCGTCTCGGAGCGGCCCCCGGCCCCCCCGATGTCAGCCGATGAGCCTGCCTCGGCCCCCGGTCGGCGGGCACACTGTGGGCATGTACTCGCCGAGCCCACCGGCCAGGGTCACGCCCCGAGGGGTCTGGTACCTGGTGCCCCTCGCGATCTTCCTGCTCGGTTCGATCGCCGGCATCGTGGCCTTCGTGAGCGGCTTCGCCGCCTACAGCGACACCATCGACCACTTCGGGAGGGTGCCGCTCAACGGCGAGGGCACGGTCACCTTCGCCAAGGCCGGCTCCTACACGGCCTACGTGGAGCCGTCCGGGGGGGTCGACGACACGACGTTCGTCCCTGCCGTCACCCTCGAGATGACCAAGCAGGGCGGTGGTCAGCCGGTCACCTTCGAGTCGTACGGCGCCACCACCACGTACACCGCCGGCGACCACGAGGGCCGGGCCATCAACACCTTCCGGATCACCGAACCCGGCACCTACGAGCTGAGGGCCTCGGGCTCGGGCACCGGGCAGGTGGCGGTTGGCCGCAGCCCGTTCGGCAAGATCGGGCGCGGGGCGCTGCTCGGCGCCGTGTTCGGCATGGGCGGGTTCCTGGTGGCGCTGGTGCTCGTGATCGTGCTGGCCGTGAAGCGGGGACGCTCCAAGCGCAGCGTCCGCTCGGCCCAGTTCGCCGCCGCCGGGCCGGGCTACGGCCCGCCCGGCTACGGAGCGCCGGCCTACGGCGCCCCTGGCTATGGCGCGCCCGGCTACGGCGCTCCTGGCTACGGCGGTCCCGGCCCGGTCGGACCACCGCCGGGCCCGCCCGGGCCGCCTCAGTGGAGCCCACCCCCGCCGGCGCGGCCCCCGGTGGGTCCGCCTCCTGGCCCACCGCCGGGCCCGCCCGGGCCGCCTCAGTGGAGCCCACCCCCGCCGGCGCGGCCCCCGGTGGGTCCGCCTCCTGGCCCACCGCCGGGCCCACCACCACCGTCGCCCCCACCCCCGCCGGGTCCCTGACCGGGCCCGCCCCGTGCATCCCACCGTCGCGCCGCCTGTGCGCCCGTCGGCGTGGTGGTACGCCGCCACCATCGGGATCGGCTTCGTGGGCCTCCTGGTGGCCGTGGGCCTGCTGGTCAACGGCTTCCGGGGCCTCCAGCGCACCGGCCGGGAGGTGACCACGGTCGCCCTCGGCTCGAGCGGTCCGGTCACCTTCGAGGAACCGGACTCCTTCACCCTCTACTACGCCGGGCCCATCGTGGTCAGGAGCGGGGCCGACATGCGGGCCATGGAAGCCGAGCTCGACGCCACCCTCCGCCCCGAGGGTGGGGGGCCGGCCGTGCCGATGCGACCCTTCGAGGGCACCTCCGGCATCTTCAACGACGCCCAGAACGGCTCCCAGGCGGTGGCCCTGCGGACGTTCACCATCCGACGGGCCGGGACCTACACGCTGACCGTCGGCACCGTCGCCGGGGTCAGCGGTGACCGGGGGAACGTGATCGTGGGCAAGAGCGTCTACGCCCCCTTGGCCCGGGGGGCGCTGTGGGCGGCGGGCGTCGCCGCCGTCGCGGGAGTGCTCGCCCTGGTGGCCACCATCGCCCTCGCCGTCACCCGGGGCCGAGCCAAGCGCCAGCGACGACCCCCGTGGCCGGGTGGGCCTCCTCCCTGGCCCGGCGCCCCACCCCCCTGGCCCGGCCCCCCTCCTCCGGGCGCCTGGCCCCCGGCCGTCGCCGGGACCGGTCCCGCACCGGGCTGGCCCGTTCCCCCGCCGCCACCGGGCTACGGGCCCGCTGAGGACCTGCGCAGATAGGTGAGCCCGTCGTCCGGGTCGCCGTTGTCCGGCTTCGCCGGAACAGGCGCTGTGCTTCTGGGTCGCTCGCCTATCGGCTCGGCTCCTCACGGGCGCCGGTAGGGTCCGGGGCCATGTCGGACCTCGAGCGCCGGATCACCGAGCTGTGGGAGCGCCGGGACCAGGTCGACCCCGGCGACGCCGACGCCCGCCGGACCGTCGACGAGGCCATCGGCCTGCTCGACCGGGGCGAGGCCCGGGTGGCCGAGCCCGGCCCGGACGGCGTGGTCGTCCACCAGTGGCTCAAGCAGGCCATCCTCCTGCTGTTCCGATCGGCCCGGATGGCCACCACCGAGCTCGGCCCGTTCGAGTACGCCGACAAGATCCCCCTGAAGCGGGGCTACGAGCGGCTCGGCGTGCGGGTGGTGCCCGGCGCGTCGGCCCGGTGGGGCTCCTACCTGGCGCCGGGGGTGATCCTCATGCCGAGTTACGTGAACATCGGGGCCCGGGTGGGGGAGGGCACCATGGTCGACACGTGGGCCACCGTCGGCAGCTGTGCCCAGATCGGCCGCAACGTCCACCTGTCCGGTGGGGTCGGCATCGGCGGGGTCCTCGAGCCGGCCCAGGCGGCGCCGGTCATGGTGGGCGACGAGGCGATGATCGGCAGCCGGTCGATGATCACCCAGGGAGCGGTGGTGGGGGAGGGCTGCGTGCTCGGCGAGGGCGTCATCTTGAACCCGTCGATCCCGGTGATCGACGCCGAGAGCGGCGACGAGGTGGGCCGGGGGGTGGTGCCGCCGTGGTCGGTGGGCGTGCAGGCGAGCCGGTCCAAGGAGTTCACCGGGGGCACGTTCGGCATGCCGTGCGTGCTCCTGCTGCGCCGCCTGACGCCCGGTGAACGGCACGACAAGGCTCAGCTCAACGCCATCCTGCGCGACCACGGCGTCAACGTCTGACCGTGACCGACCTCCTCGCCCTCACCGCCGAGCTCGTCGACATCGCCTCGGTGAGCTTCGCCGAGCAGGCCATCGCCGATCGCCTCGAGGCCGACCTGGCCTCGGTGCCGTGGCTCACCGTCGAGCGGATCGACGACAACGTCGTGGCCCGCACCACCCTCGGGCGCCCTCAGCGGATCGTGCTGGCCGGCCACACCGACACCGTCCCGGTCAACGGCAACGCCACCGCCCGGATCGACGGCGACACGCTCTGGGGCCTGGGGGCCTCGGACATGAAGAGCGGCGTGGCGGTGTTCCTCGAGCTGGCCCGCACCGTGGCCGAGCCCGCCGTCGACGTCACCTACGTCTTCTACGCGGCCGAGGAGGTGGCCGCCGCCCACAACGGCCTGGGGGTGCTGTTCGGCGCCCGGCCCGACCTCCTCGCCGGCGACGTGGCCCTCCTCGGCGAGCCCACCTCGGCGGGCATCGAAGCCGGCTGCCAGGGCACGATGCGCCTCGACGTCACCCTCTCCGGCGCCCGCGCCCACACCGCCCGGCCATGGATGGGCCGCAACGCCATCCACCGGCTGGCCGGCGTCCTCGGGGCGGTGGCCGGCTACGAGGGGCGCCGCCCGGTGCTGGCCGGCTGTGAGTACCGCGAGGCGCTGCAGGCGGTGCACGTCGAGGGTGGGGTGGCCGCCAACGTGGTGCCCGACCACGCCCGGGTCACCCTCAACCACCGCTTCGCGCCCGACCGCAGCGCGGCGCAGGCCGAAGCCCACGTGCGCCACGTCCTCGCCCCGTCGCTCGAGGGGGGCGACCGGGTCGAGGTGATCGATGTGGCCACGGCCGGCCCGCCCGCCGTCGACCACCCGCTCCTCGCCGCCCTGATCGACCGGAACCGGTTGCCGGTGGCGGCCAAGCTCGGGTGGACCGACGTGGCCCGCTTCGCCGACCACGGCATCCCGGCCGCCAACTTCGGCCCGGGCGACGCCACGCTGGCCCACACCGCCGATGAGCGCGTCGAGCGCGCCGGCATCGAACGGTGCTTCGGTGCCCTCGACGACCTGCTCCGCCGGGGCGTCTGACGACGACGGTCAGAGGCGGCGCAGGACGGTGACCACCCGCCCGAAGATGGTGATCTCGCCGGGGTCGTACACCATGTCCTGCAGTCGGGAGTTGGCCGGCTCGAGCACGATCTTGCCCGCCCGGCGGTTGTAGGTCTTCACGGTGGCCTCGTCGCCGGGGATCCCGGCCACCACCACATCACCCTTGTCCGCGCTCGGCTGGGCCCGGGCCACCACGTAGTCGCCGTCGAGGATCCCCGCCTCGATCATCGAGTCGCCCCGGACGCGGAGCATGAACAGGTCGCCGTCGCCGGTGAGGTCGGCCGGGACGGGCATGGTCTCCTCGATGTTCTCCTGAGCCAGGACGTCGGTGCCCGCCGCGACGTCGCCCACCAGCGGCACGTGGCGCACCGGGCGCCGGTCGACGGGCGCCCCCGACGCGGCGTCGTAGCGCACCTCCATGGCTCGGGGCTTGCTGCCGTCACGGCGGAGGAAGCCGAGCCGTTGGAGGTTGCCGAGGTGGGTGTGGACGGTGGACGGGGAGGTGAGGCCGACGGCCTCGCCGATCTCGCGCACCGAAGGCGGGAAGCCGCGGTCGCGCATGCTGGTCTCGATGCACTCGAGGATCTGGCGCTGGCGTGGGGTGAGGACTACGTCGGCCATGGGGAGCCTCCCGTGTGGACGAACAGGTGTTTGTACGTTCGTACGGTAGCAGGTGCAGACCCCCGATCCAAACACCCGTTCGATGCGGCCTTGACGACGAACACCGGTTCGTGCTTCGCTGGACCACGAACAGCCGTTCCCGAACGACCGTTCGGCCCGCCCACCCGGAACTGTCACACCCCCTGCGGAGAATGTCCCCATGGCAGCCATCCTCACCTTTCAACCGGTCACCGCCCCCCAGCGTCCCGCCCCGGCGGGCCGGCCCTCCCTCGTACTGCTCGAAGGCGGGCGGGCCCCCGCCCGCATGGCCGTCGTGTACCGCCGCCGGCGGGTGGCCGTGCTCGCCATCGGCGTGCTCCTGCTGGTGCTTTCGCTCGCCGGCGCCCGGGCCGGGCTGACCGCGGTCACGCCGCAGGCGCCACCGCCGGCGTCGACCGACCGGTCGACCGCCTCCGGGCGGGCGCAGTCGGCCGGGGCGGCGGTGGTGGTGGTGGTGCGCCCGGGCGACACCCTCTGGAGCATCGCCCGGCGGCTCGAGCCGGGGGGAGACGTGCGCCACCTCGTCGACCGCCTCGCCGCCGCCCACGGGCCCGCACCCCTGCAGCCGGGAGAGGCCATCGCCCTCGATCGCTGAGCGTCGGCCGGCGCGGTCACACCGGGGGCGGGATGTGCCTAGCGTCGGGGCCATGCGCTGCCCAGCCTGTTCGAGCGTGGACGATCGCGTCGTCGACTCGCGGGCCTCCGAGGACGGCAGCGCCATCCGCCGCCGGCGGGCCTGCCTGAGCTGCGGTCGCCGGTTCACCACCTTCGAGCGGGTGGAGGAGGTGGCGCTCGTGGTGGTCAAGCGGTCGGGCGAACGCCAGGCCTTCGACCGGGCCAAGATCATCGCCGGGTTGCGCTCGGCGGCCAAGAACCGGCCGGTCTCCGAGAGCGACCTGGAGGGCCTGGCCGCCGAAGTGGAGGACTCGCTCCGCCTCGACGGTGGCGACGTGCCCAGCGAGCGGGTCGGGGTGGCGGTGCTGGAGCGGCTGCGCGAGCTCGACCAGGTGGCCTACGTCCGCTTCGCCAGCGTCTACAAGGAGTTCGACGACCCCGCCGACTTCGAGCGGGAGCTGAGGCTCCTCACCAAGTCCACCGCCCCCAAGCACCGCTGACGTCAGCGCACCCGCAGGTAGCGAAGGAACAGGAACCCGTCCTCCTCCAGCACCGACGCCAACCGGCAGCGGTCGAGCGAACCGGCACCGACGCCGGCAGCCAGGCGCGGCGACGAGCCGCCAGCCAGGGCCGGGGAGAGGGTGAGGCACACCTCGTCGACGACGTCCGCCTCCACCAGCTGGCTGTTGAGCGCCGGGCCGCCCTCGCTCAGCACCACCCGGGCGCCCCGCTCGGCCAGGGCGGCCAGGGCGGAGACGAGGTCGACCCGGCCGGTCCCGACCTCGACCACCTCGGCCACCGCGGCCAGGGCGACGCCGCGGTCCGGGTCGGCGCCGGCCACGGTGAGCACGATCGGCGGCTCGGCGGCGTCGGCGAACAGGGCGTCGGTGGGATCGAGGTGCAGGCTGGCCGACAGGATCGCCACCCGCGGCCGGGGCGCCTGCCCCCGAGCTTCGCGCATGGCCTGGAGGCGCTCGGGGGTGCGAGGAGGCCGATAGCGCTCGGCGGCCACCGTCCGCCGCCCGGCCAGGATGACGTCGGCGACGGCCCGGACCGCCGAGAACACCCTGGCGTCGGCCGGCCCGCCCAGGGGGCCGGACACGCCGTCGACGGCGGTGGCCCCGTCGATGGACGTCACCATGTTCACCACCACCCAGGGCCGGCCCGCCGGGGTCGGACGCTCGGCGGCGGCGTAGAGCTCGCCGGGGTCGACGTCGGATGGCTCGCCGACGGCACCCGTCGCGGCTGGGGAGGCGAACAACAGGCGCACGGAGCCGACCGTACCCAACCGGTGCGAGCGGGTTCCGCGGCGGGCTGGCACCATGTCCCCGTGACCACCGTCGAGCGCTCACAGGGTCCGGCCCCCACCGTGCCGGAGGCTGACCTCCCGACCGCCACCCGCACCGCGTACCGCACCTGCCCCCTCTGCGAGGCGGGCTGTGGCCTGGAGATCACCCTGGTCGACGAGGCCGTCCAGCGCATCCGCGGCGACCGCGCCGACGTCTTCAGCGCCGGCTTCATCTGCCCGAAGGGGTCGACCCTCAAGCAGCTGCACGAGGATCCCGACCGGCTCCGGACCCCCCTCGTGAAGCGCGACGGCGAGTGGCACCCGGCCACGTGGGAGGAGGCCTTCGCCGAGGTCGAACGCCGGCTGCTGCCGATCCTCGAGGAGCACGGGCGCGACGCGGTGGCCGTGTACCTCGGCAACCCCAACGCCCACACCCTGGCCGGCCAGCTCTACGGCCGGCCGCTGCTGAAGGCGCTAGGCACCACGAACGTCTACTCGGCCAGCACGGTCGACCAGCGGCCCAAGGAGCTGTCCTCGGCGCTCATGTTCGGGGCCGGCCTGATCTGGCCGTGCCCGACCTCGACCGGACCGACCACCTCTTCATGCTCGGCGCCAACCCGTACGCGTCGAACGGCAGCCTGGCCACCGCTCCGGACTGGCCCGGCCGCCTGGAGGCCCTCCGGGCCCGGGGCGGCCGGCTGGTGGTGGTCGACCCGCGCCGCTCCCGCACCGCCGAGGAGGCCGACGAGTGGGTGGCGGTGCGACCGGGATCCGACCCCTTCCTGCTGGCGGCCATGGTTCACGTGGTCTTCGACGAGGACCTCGTGGACCTCGGAGACGTGAGGAACTTCACCGTCGGGCTCGACGAGGTCCGCGACCTGGTGGCGCCGTTCACGCCGGAGGCGGTCGAGGCGGTCGTGGGTGTCGACGCCGGCACCATCGCCCGCCTGGCCCGGGACCTCGCCGCCGCCCCCACCGCCGCGGTCTACGGCCGCATCGGCACCACCACCGCCGAGTTCGGGACGTTGGCGTCCTGGCTGGTGGACGTGCTCAACGCCTGCACCGGCAACCTCGACCGTCCCGGTGGCGCCATGTTCACCCGGGCCGCGGTCGGGGCCGCCAACACCCGGGGCGCGCCCCGGTCGGGCCGTCCGGTGCGGATCGGCCGCCGGCACAGCCGGGTGCGGGGCCTGCCCGACACCTTCGGCGAGCTGCCGGTGGTGTGCATGGCCGAGGAGATGGACACGCCCGGCGAGGGCCAGGTCCGCGCGTTCGTGTGCCTGGCCGGCAACCCGGTCCTGTCCACGCCGAACTCCGGGCGCCTCGACGCCGCCCTGGCCGGCCTGGACTTCATGGTCGCGGTCGACATCTACCTGAACGAGACCACCCGCCACGCCGACGTCATCTTCCCGGCGCCCTCCGCGCTGCAGAAGGCCCACTACGACATCGCCCTGCTCCAGCTCGGGCTGCGCAACGTGGCCAACTGGTCCGAGCCGGTACTTCCGTTGGAGCCCGGCGAGGTCGACGAGTGGGAGGTGCTGGCCCGCCTCGCGCTGATCGCATCGGGCGCCGGTGCCGGTGCCGACCCGGCCGTCATCGACGACATGATGGCCGACGGGCTCGTGCGCAGCGCGGTGGGCGATGAGCACGGTCCGGTGCACGGGCGCGACCCCGACGAGCTGCTCGCGCTCCTCGCCCCTCGCCGAGGCCCGGCCCGCCTGGTCGACCTCATGTTGCGGGTCGGCCCCTACGGCGACGGCTTCGGCGCGGTGCCCGACGGCCTCACCCTCGACCGGCTCGTCGAGGCGCCCCACGGCGTCGACCTCGGCCCGCTCGAGCCCCGCCTGCCCGAAGGTCTGCGGACACCGAGCGGGATGGTGGAGCTGGCTCCCGCCCCGCTGGCGGCCGACGTGGCCCGGCTGCGGGCCGCGCTCGACCGGCCGGTGGGCGACGGGTTCCTGCTCGTGGGTCGGAGGGACCTGCGGTCGAACAACTCGTGGATGCACAACGTCTCGGTGCTGGTGAAGGGCCGCCCCCGCTGCACCATGCACCTTCACCCCGACGACGCCGCCCGCCTCGGACTGGCCGACGGCGCCGAGGCCCTCGTCACCAGCCGCACCGGTGAGCTGGTGGTGCCCGTGGAGGTCACCGACCGCATCCGCGCCGGCGTGGTGAGCATCCCCCACGGCTGGGGCCACGGCCAGCCGGGCACGGCGATGGCGGTGGCCGCCGGCCACGCCGGCGTCAACGCCAACCTGCTGGCCGACGAGCTCTGCTACGACGAGCTGTCGGGCAACGCCGTGCTCAACGGCATCCCGGTGGAGGTCGCGCCCCGCGTGACCCGGTCGACCGACGGGGAGCACCACCAGACGAGACCACGATGACAGCACCCGGTCAGCCGTACCCTGGCGGGCCCGGACCGCAGTCATCGAACAGCTCGGGGTGCCTGAAGTGGGGCCTGATCGGCGGCGGCGTCCTGTTGGTGCTCGCGCTGCTCGCGGTGGGGCTCCTCGCCGTCGTCGGCCCTTCGATCCTGGAAGCCATCGACAACGAGCGCATCGCAGATCTGGCCGACTACGACCTCACCACCGAGCACTGTGGCCTCGACGAGACGGGCACGGCCACCGCCAACGGCAGCCTCACGAACACATCCGGCAAGGCACAGGGTTTCAAGCTCATGGTGCGGTTCATCGATGGCAACGGCACGCTGATCGGGGGGACCTCGGCGTTCGTGGACAAGCTCGACCAGGGCCAGAAGGGCACGTGGTCGGCCATCTACATCGGTCGTGACCCCGCGGCCGGGGTGCGGTGCGACATCGAGGTCAGGTACTCGATCATCGACTAGCAACCGCGGCCCCGGCGGCGTGCCCCGGTGCCGGCCTCCTCGGGCGTCGGGCAGCCTGGATCCTCCGAGCTGCCGGCGGCGGCGCCCGGATGCACCGCGGCCCGGACCTTGCGGAGCGCGGCCGTCAGCGCGGCCAGCTCGCCGTCGTCGAGCAGGCCGGTGTACCAGCGCTCGACCAGTTCGAGGTGGCCCGCCACCGCCGTCTCCACCAGCCGGCGGCCCTCGGCCGTCACCACCGCGAACGCGCCCCGGCGATCCGTGGGGCAGGCCGCCCGCTCGGCCAGCCGGCGCCGTTCCAGCCGGTCGACCAGCCGGGTCAGGCCGCTGGTGGACAGTCCCACCTGGTCGGCCAGGTCGCTCATCCGGAGGCGCCCCTCGGGGGAGCGGGCCAGGCGGAGCAGCACCTCGAACTCGGCCGGGGGCAGGCCGTGCTCGCCGAGCTGGTCGGCCAGGCGTCGGGTGAGGCCCTGGTGCACCTCGAAGAGGAGGCCGATGGCGGTGAGCCGCTCGTCGTCCAGCACATTGCGGACCATGGGGCCAGGGTACCGGAATACTTGCGCGCGCAAGTGGTTGTAGAGATCACCACGATCACCCAACGGGAGCAGCCCCATGACCGACACCGACAGCCCGACCACCCGCAGCTACGAGGGGATCGAGATCCCCGCCCCGGGCACGCTCGACCTCGACCCCAGCCACACGACGGTGGGCTTCAGCGCCCGCCACATGATGGTCTCCAAGGTGCGGGGCCGCTTCGAGTCCTTCACCGGCACGGTCACCGTGGCCGAGGAGCCCCTCCAGTCCACCGTCGAGGTCTCCATCGACGTCGCCAGCATCAACACCGCCGACGCCAAGCGCGACGCCCACCTCACCAGCCCGGACTTCTTCGACGTCGAGCGCTTCCCCACGATCACCTTCGTCAGCACCCGGGTGCTCGACCACTCCGGGGACCGCTTCCGCCTCGAGGGCGACCTGACCGTGCGCGACGTGACCAGGACGGTCACCCTCGACGCCACCTTCGAGGGTGTCGCCACCTCACCGTGGGGCCACCAGGCCGCCGGCTTCTCCGCCCGCACCGAGCTGGACCGGGAGGACTTCGGCCTCACGTGGAACCAGACGCTCGAAACCGGCGGGGTGCTCGTCGGCAAGCGCATCAACGTCGAGATCGAGGCAGAGCTCATCCGTCGGGGCTGATCACGGTCCAGCGGCCCCGGTACCACGACGCCGGTGCCGCTAGGTTGCCCATCCAGACGGCTGACGCTGGAAGGACGGGTGCCGAACCATGACCGCGCCGCAGGGACCGCCGCCCGACGAGGGGCGCCCGCCCGGCCCGCCCCCGGGCCCGCCACCCCCTGGCCCACCTCCGCCCGGCCCGCCGTATGCGGGCCAGCCCCAGCCCGGAGGGCCCTACCCGGGCCAGCCGTACCCGGGCCAGCCGTACCCGGGCCAGCCCCAGCCCGGCGGGGCATGGGCGCCACCCCAGAAGCAGAGCTCGGGCTGCCTGAAGTGGGGGCTCATCGGGGCCGGCGTCCTGCTCGTGTTCGCGTTGCTGGGGGCCGGGTGCCTGGTCGTGGTGGGCAAGTCGGTCAAGGACGCGGTGGGCAAGACGGGCAAGGCCGACGCCTCCGACTACGACGTGACGACCGAACGCTGCGCCACGGACGAGTCCGGGTCGACCGAGGCGAGCGGCACGCTCACGAACACGTCCGACGAAGAGCAGGGCTTCCGTGTCGCCGTGCGGTTCCTCACCCCCGACGGCACCCTGATCGGCGAGTCGTCGGCCTACGTGCGGAAGCTGGACAAGGGCCAGAAGGGCACGTGGTCGACCTCTCAGTACGGTGCCCCGCCCGGTGGTATCCGCTGCGAGGTCGAGGTCAGCTACTCGCTGCTGGACTAGACATCTCCGGGCCGAGGCGGCCCCACCTCGTCCCCACAGCCCTGTGGACCGGGGTCAGAGATGTCCACCCGCAATTCACAGGGTTGTTCCCCTTCCGTTCCACAGGGGCCCCTCCTTAGGGTGGCCCCCATCGAACGGGGACGCAGCGGCGGGCTCCCGGACTGGTGGGTGTCGGGGGCGGGCCGAAGCCGGGGCGACATCCTGAGGGGGGGAGTGCGAGATTTCGCGAACGCCCTCTGACCTGGGAGTCCCCGCTGCGCATCCCGTTGACACGGGTGGAATTACCGTGCTGTAATTCCTCCCTACATCTTGTGGTGCCGGGGCGTCGGGGGACGTGGGAGGTACAACCGGTTGTGGTTCGGGCGACAGCGCCGCCGCCCGTGACCGAGCCGCGCCCCGAGCACTCATCGCCGCAGCATCCGAACCCGAGGAGCGTCCATTGGCCCTGGCCCCGACCGAGACCGGCATCGGCATCCGCCGTCACTTCACCACCCCCGACGTCCATCCCTATGACGAGGTGGAGTGGGAGCATCGTGACGCCCGGATCACCAACTTCCGGGACGGCTCGGTGGCCTTCGAGCAGCTGGACGTCGAGTTCCCCACCACGTGGTCGCTGAACGCCACGAACATCGTGGCCCAGAAGTACTTCCGGGGGACGCCGGGCACCGCCGAGCGGGAGTCGTCGCTGCGCCAGGTCATCGACCGCGTGGTCGACACCATCGCCGACTGGGGCGACGAAGGCGGTTACTTCACCGACACCGCCGAGGCCGACGCGTTCCGGGCCGAGCTCAAGCACCTCATGGTCACCCAGAAGGCGGCGTTCAACTCGCCGGTGTGGTTCAACATCGGCGTGCCGGGGGTGCCAGCCCAGGCCTCGGCGTGCTTCATCCTCTCCGTCGACGACACCATGGACTCGATCCTCAACTGGTACGTCGAGGAGGGCACCATCTTCAAGGGCGGGTCGGGCTCGGGCATCAACCTGTCCCGGATCCGCTCGTCGGCCGAGCTGCTCAAGGGCGGAGGCACGGCCTCGGGCCCCGTCAGCTTCATGCGGGGCGCCGACGCCTCGGCCGGCACGATCAAATCGGGGGGTAAGACCCGTCGGGCCGCCAAGATGGTCATCCTCGACGTCGACCACCCCGACGTCGAGGAGTTCATCTGGTGCAAGGCCCGGGAGGAGCAGAAGGCCCGGGTGCTGCGCGACGCCGGCTTCGAGATGGACCTCGACGGCCGTGACGCCTACTCCATCCAGTACCAGAACGCCAACAACTCGGTGCGGGTCACCGACGAGTTCATGCAGGCGGTCGAGGCCGACGCCGACTGGCACCTGCGCGCCGTCACCACCGGCGAGGTGGTCAAGACCGTCCGGGCCCGTGACCTCATGCGCCAGTTCGCCCAGGCCACATGGGAGTGCGCCGACCCGGGCATGCAGTTCGACACCACCATCAACCGCTGGCACACCGCGGCCACCACCGGCCGCATCAACGGCTCCAACCCTTGCTGCTTCGTCGGCGAGACCTTGGTCGACACGGCTGACGGTCCAGTCACCTTCGAGATGCTCCACAAGATGCGCGACGCGGGCGATGAGCTGCCGCTCGCCCACTCCTTCGATCAGGGCACCGGGCGTTTCGTGCTCCGACCCGTCGGCAACGTGTGGATCGCCGGCCATACCAACCAACTCGTCGAGGTCAGCACGGTTCGCGGCCTGAGCCTCCGCTGCACGCCGGAGCATCGCTTCCTGGCCGCTTCGGGCGAGTACGTGGAGGCCCACAAGCTCACGCCGGGGGTGGCGCTCTGCACGCTCGACGACGCCGCTGTGACCGACGCGGTAAGGAGCGTGCGACTGCTCGATCTCGAGGCCCCCGTTCCGGTGTACGACCTGGAGATGGCCGGGACCCACAACTTCACCGTGACCGCCGACGGTCCGACCACCGATCACGCCGTCGTGGTGCACAACAGCGAGTACATGCACCTCGACAACTCGGCGTGCAACCTGGCGTCGATCAACCTGCTCGAGTTCCTCGGCGACGACGACGTGTTCGACGTGGACGGCTACCGCCAGGCCATCGAGGTGGTGTTCACCGCGCAGGAGATCCTCGTCGGCCGGGCCGACTACCCCACCGAGCCCATCGGGGCCAACGCCCGCAAGTTCCGCCAGCTCGGGCTCGGCTACGCCAACCTCGGCGCCACCCTCATGGCCCTGGGCATGCCCTATGACTCCGACGCCGGCCGGGCCTGGGCCGGTGCGCTCACCGCTCTCATGACCGGCCACGCCTACGCCACCTCGGCCCGCACCGCCGCCCGCATGGCCCCCTTCGCCGGCTACGCCGACAACGCCGAGCACATGCTGCGGGTGCTGGACATGCACCGCGACGAGGCGGCCCACATCGACGAGGAGCTGGTCCCCGCCGCGCTGCTCGGCGCCGCTCAGCAGGCCTGGGACGAAGCCTGCGAGCTCGGGGCCGAGTTCGGCGTCCGCAACTCCCAATCCACAGTCTTGGCGCCCACCGGCACCATCGGCTTGATGATGGATTGTGACACCACCGGCATCGAGCCCGACCTCGGGCTGTGCAAGATGAAGAAGCTGGTGGGTGGGGGCACGATGACCATCGTCAACCAGACGGTGCCCCGCGCCCTCAAGAACCTGGGCTACTCACCCGGCCAGATCGACGAGATCGTCGCCTGGATCGATGACAACAAGACCATCCTCGGCGCCCCCCACGTGGCGTCCGAACACCTACCGGTGTTCGCCTGCTCCATGGGCGACAACGCCATCCACTACGGCGGCCACGTGCGGATGATGGGCGCGGTGCAGCCCTTCATAAGTGGCGCCATTTCGAAGTGCGTCGTGGGCGACACATTGTTGTCGAGCGCCGACGGCCTGGTGCGCATGAGCTCGCTGCGCCAGGACGAGGCCCCCGACACGTTCCGGGCCCACGTCTGCGAGGTGGCCTCGCTGGCGGGCACCCAGAAGACCGACGCCTTCTACTACGGCGGCGTCCGGCCGGTGCACGACGTCGTGTTGCGGTCCGGCCATCGCGTCACCGCCACCCCGAACCACCGGCTGCTCACCGCCGGTTTCGGCGGGCTCACCTGGAAGCGGGTGGACGAGCTGGCGGTGGGCGACGAGGTCGCCGTGTCCTACGGCGCCGAGCTCTGGTCGCCCTTGCCGGCCCGCTTCGACGACTTCGTTCCGTCGGCCTCCTACGGCTGTCAGAAGGTCATCCGGGTCCCCTCCGAGATGACCGAGGAGCTGGCTTGGCTGCTCGGTGCGTTCGCCGCCGAGGGCCACGTGAGCCGGTCGAACTGGACGGTCCACATCACCAACTCCGAACCGGTGGTCCGGGCGCGGGCGGTCAAGGCCTGGCGGGACCTCTTCGGTGTCGAGGCGAGGATCATCGACGACGGCGTGCGCTGCCCGTCGGTGATGGTCGCTTCGAAGACGGTCGTCGAGCTCCTCGAGCACCTGGGCTGCGGCCACCGGGCCTCGGAGAAGCGCATCCCCGACGCGGTCCTCCTGTCGCCCCGCTCGATGGTGCTCGCCTTCCTCCAGGGTCTCTCCCTCGACGCCTACGTCTCGGTGGCGACGATGCCGAAGTGGGCGATCTGCCTCGATGCCGGCCGCCTGCTCGACGACCTCCAAGCGGTGCTCACCAACCTGGGCGTGGTCCACGGCCGGGTCTCGAAGTGGAACGCCGAGTACGCCAAGTCCTACGACGAGGTGTACGCCTGCGGCCAGCACGCCCAGCACCTGGCCCGCCTCGTGCCGTTCATGGAGCCGTCCAAGGCGGCCGTGGCCGCCGAGCTCGACGCCCGCACGTTCTCGGGTCGGCACAACGGCGCCGACGTCGTGCCGGGGATCAGCGGCGCCGACCTGTACCACCTCCTGCCCGAGGGCAGGAGCGGCCGCAACGGCCACGGCGTGCGCGCCGAGTTCGGGTTCCTGCTCGACCAGCGCACCCGCTCGGCCAGCCGGGCGACGCTCGAGCGGGTGGCGTCGGTGCCCGGCGTCGTCCTCCCGCCGTGGCTGCGGACCGTGCTCGACGACAACCTGCACTTCTCGCCGGTGGAGTCGTCCCTCTACGGCGGAGAGCGGGAGGTCTTCGACGTGTCGGTGCCGGCCACGGAGGCCTTTGTGGGCAACGGCATCGTCAACCACAACACCGTGAACATGCCCGAGGACGTCTCTGTGGAGGACGTCGAGCAGATCCACATCGACGCCTGGAAACTGGGCGTCAAGGCCGTGGCCATCTACCGGGACAACTGCAAGGTGGCCCAGCCCCTCGCCATGGCCAAGAAGGGCGACAAGGCAGGCGTGGCGCTGGCGCCCACCGACGTCGTCACCCAGGTGGTGGAGAAGATCGTCGAGAAGGTGGTCAAGGTCCCGGTGCGGGAGAAGCTGCCCCGCAGCCGCGCCAGCCGCACCTTCGAGTTCCGGGTGGCCGACTGCAAGGGCTTCGTGAACGTCGGCGAGTACGCCGACGGACGCCCCGGCGAGGTGTTCCTGCGGGTGTCGAAGCAGGGGTCCACCCTGGCCGGGATCATGGACTCCTTCGCCATCGCCGTCAGCCATGGTCTCCAGTACGGCGTGCCGCTGCGCAGCTTCGTGGAGGCGTTCACCAACATGCGCTTCGAGCCGGCCGGCATGACCGACGATCCCGAGATCCGCATCGCGTCGTCGGTGCTCGACTACATCTTCCGGCGCCTGGCGGTGGACTACCTGAGCTACGAGGAGCGGGCCGAGCTCGGCATCCTCACCGTGGCCGAGCGGACCCAGCCCACCCTTCCCGGCGTGGAGGAGACCATCACCGAGAACCGCCAGGGCTCCGATGTCCCCGCCGACCCCAAGTCGGTCCCGTCGGCCTCCGAGCTGGCGGCGTCCATGGAGGACGCCGACGTCGCCCTGCCGGCGGTGCCGGTGCCCGAGAGCGGCTTCCAGCACCGCGACGCCCCCTACTGCATGCAGTGCGGCGTGCAGATGGTCCGGGCCGGCAGCTGCCACGCCTGCCCGAGCTGCGGCAGCACCAGCGGCTGCAGCTGAGGATTCGCGTCAGATGTCCCGGGATTTCGCGTGAGATGTCCGCCGATTTCGCGTGACATGTCCCGGGATCTCGCGCCCGGGACATCGACGCACATCCATCTGACCGGGTCCGGCGCGACTGCGCCGGGCCCCGGCCCGTTCCCACCCTCCGGTGTGACGGCGGCCCGGAGGACGCCGTGAGAGGCGTCGACTGGAGCGACCTGTCGCCTTCGGATGTCGAGGACCTGGTCGCTGCGCTCCTGGTGGACATGCACCCCGACGCCTCCCACATGGACGGCTCCGGCGGTGACGGCGGACGGGACGTGATCTGGCCCGGGCCCGATGGTCTCGTCATCTTCGAGATCAAGAGCTTTTGCCGTCGCCTTCAGCCCAAGCAGAAGGACCAGATCAAGCGGTCGCTGGCGAAGGCCCTCTCCCACGACCCGGCTCGCTGGGTTCTCGTCTTGCCGCTGAACCACTCCCCGAAGGAGGAGACGTGGTTTGGTGAGGTGCTCTGCGACTGCACCGACGTCCCGCTCGAGTGGTGGGGACGCACCAAGATCGAGACCGCCCTCTCGGCCCGCCCGCATATCATCAACGGCTTCGTGACCTCGGTCCGAGAGGCCGCCTTGGCGGCTGTCGCCGAGTTCAAGCAGGAACAGGCACTGCTCGCTGGTGGGGCCGAGGACCTACGCAGCCGAGTCGAGCGTCTGCAGGCTCGAGCCTCGGCCGTCGACGCCGACTACGACCTTGCGTTCGCCAGTGGGCCGGGCTGGTCTGAGCTGTCCGTGTTGGTCCGCACCCCCGATGCCCTCGATCGCCGGCCCATCACAGCGTCGTTCACCGTTCAGCCTCCTGAGACCGATGAGGGCAAGGCGTTCGTTGCCGAGTACCGGCGGAGCTTCGAGTATGGGACAGCCGTGCACATCCCGGCGAAGTACCTGTCGTCGGTGTCGCTCAACGCCCCGTTCGACCTCGGCTTCGAGGTCGGCACAGACGATGACGGTAACCCGCACTCGTCGAGCGGGATGGGGATGCCGTCGGTCGAGCTGAAGGCGACTGAGAACGCCACCTGGCAGGCCCAGGGCCGCATCATCATCTTCGACGGCGACGAGCAGCCCGTCTCTGATGTCGCCGTCGAGTGGACCGGCCGCAACGCAGGGACAAGGGGCTGCCAACTGCATGGGCGAGACCGGCTCGGTCGCTTCTCGTTCACGACCGTCGCCGATTGGCCTTCTGACGGCCGACCGGCGCCGCTGAAGTTCAACCTGCGGTTCCACCCGAGTCCCGCTGTCACGCCCGTCGAGATGCTCGAGGCCATGAGCTGGGGGGACACGATCCAGGCTGCGCACCAGGTTCACTTCGAGGTCGACGGGCAGCCGGCCTTCGTTGCGGGAGGCGCTCCTGACGTTGCTGGTGCCCAGTCGGCCGGCTTCGAAGGGCTTCGGCCTCTTGTCGAGGATCTGGCGTGCATCCAGCAGGCGACGAGGCCCTTCGGGCTGCCCGCTGAGCTGACCGACGAACAGGGTGCGCTTGTGCAGCTCGCCGCCCGGTTGCTTCGGGAGCGGACCTTCGCCTTCGAGATCAGCGAGGCCAGCCTGACGATCGAGCTCACCGACCCGGCTGCGTTCCTCGAAGACGCGGCGACCAGGGATGAGCGGATGTTCGCTCTGGATGGAACTCTCGAGCTCGGCTTCCTTACGCCCGGCATCGAGGTGGGGATCCTCTGTGTGTTCGAGGGCCAACACACCGAGAGCTATGAGGACCTCGAGGCCGCCGTGCGCCACAACCCCACGGTCCGCCTCCGGATCGCTGTCACGCCGGGGACTGGGCGCTACCAGCTGCGGCGAGCTCGCTCTGCAGCCTGAGCAGGGCATCGTCGTCGTTCAGCGGTACCCGTATGGCGGCGAGTGGGGGATGGCGGCGGGGGGCGGCGGGTCGGCCTTGACCGGCCAGTCCCGTTCGTGGTCGCCGTCGTCGTCGGTCCACGTCGCTGAGACGATGCCGTCTTCGGTGAACATGGACCCGACGGTTTCTACCACCGGGCGGCCGGCGCCGATCTTCTCGGCTGTCCACGGCCCGGACCTGAAGGTCATGGCGCTTCCCCCGGGTGGGCTGGCGATCTTGAACGTGACGTCACGGGCTGCGGCCCGTCCCTTGTTGACGATGGTGAGCTTGAGCACGTGGGAGCTGTACTCACCGGCCTCCCAGGCGATGGAGGGGTCGAGGTCGGCCTGGAGGTCGTTGGTCGTCGGGGGGGTCTCTTCGTAGGGGAGCCCGATGGCGTCGGCCTTCGTCTGCAGGCCGAGGTCAGAGGTGACGAGAACGACGGTGTCGCCGGGGTGGTCGCTCTGGAGGCGCAGAGCAGCGGCTGCGATCCGGTCGTCGGGTACGGCGGGGTCGAGCCAGTCGAGGGTCTCCCGGACGTTGGGCTCCCGAGCTTCCGTTCGGACCGAGATGGTCTTCGTGAGGGCGACGCCGTCGGCCAGGTTGCCCTGGTTCCGGAGGCCCTTGAGGCGGCGGTTGAACCCCCGAACCTTGTCCCGGAGCTCTTGCGTCTTGCCCTGGTCCTTGATCTTGTCGAGCTCGGCGAGGACGGTCGGGACGAGGTGGATGGTGAAGCCTGGTCCACCGAAGGGGCGGCCGTAGGTTGCGAGGTCCGGGTTGTTGACGACGGAGTTGGCGTCGGGGATGAGCCTCAGCCGGGAGCGGTCGGACGCGGCGACCATGGCGAGCAGGGCCCGGAAGCGGCTGAACCGCTGGGCGGCCACAGTCTTCGCTTCTGCGACCGTCGCCGGCACCGAGAAGTCGGAGGTGGCGTCTCGGTCGAGCCAGCCCCGGATGAAGAAGTCGAGGTCACTCAGCTCGCTGGCGACTTCGGGGGTGGGGTGAGGGAACAGCAGGTGCAGGCGCTGGTACCAGTCGGTGTAGTCGCCCTTGACCTGCATCCTCAGCAGATGCACTTCGGGGCTGCTCGGCCCCCACTGCCAGGGTGCGGCGTCGAGGAAGACGAGGCTGCTGCCAGGCTTATTCAAGGTGTCGGCCACGATCGTCGAAGCATCGAGAAGTTCGTCGAAGAGAGCTGCGAGCTTGTCGAGCTGCTCGCCGAGGCGGTCGGCGTAGGGATTGTGCCGTCGGCGCATGGCTCCATCGTCGCAGGTGGGTACGACACCGGGGCGTAGCCAGCCGGCCCCTGACCCGGCGGGCCGTGTCACTTTGACCCGGGGGGCCTGTGTCACTCGGCCCCCGGCGGGCCCGGCCGGCTCAGTCGAGGATGGGGCTGTAGCGGACGTCGTCGCCGAGCCCCCAGGTGCTCCCGTCGCCGGTGGGATGAGCTGGGGCCTTGGCGAGGACGAGGGTGACGGTGTCGGCGTGCCGAGGGCTTTGGGGACGGTACCGGCGTCGATGCGGCGCAGGGGCGGACCCGGCGGCGGACTCGCCGTCTCGGGCGACGTGGATGCGTAGGCGGCCTTGATGCGATCGGCGTCGTCGTCGGTGACGGCCCGTCCGAGGGCGGCGAGCGACTGGCGGCGGCGGAGTCGGAGCCCGTCCATGCCAGCATTGTGGCACCGAGCAGCTCTGAACCGGGAGGACCGTGGCGGTCACGCAGAACGAGGTCATCCGCAGTCATGCGGCTTTTATCTGGTCGGTCGCCGACCTGCTGCGGGGGGACTACAAGCAGTCCGAGTACGGCCGGGTGATCCTGCCGATGGTGGTGCTGCGGCGCCTCGACTGCGTGCTCGACCCCACCAAGGACAAGGTCCTGGCGACCGCCACCAGGCTCGTGGGCAAGGTGGACAACGTCGAACCGGTGCTCCGCCAGGCCGCCGGTGAGCAGTTCTACAACACCTCGCCCCTCACCATGAGCCGGCTGCTCGACGACCCGTCGAACATCGCCGACAACCTCCGCAGCTACCTCCTCGCCTTCTCGTCGGGGGCGCGTGACGTGCTCGAGAAGTTCGATCTCTCCGGCCAGATCGACCGGCTCGACCGGGCCGATCTCCTCTACCTCGTCGTGTCCCGCTTCTGCGAGATCGACCTCCACCCCGACGCCGTGTCGAACCTGGAGATGGGGTACCTCTACGAGGAGCTGATCCGCCGCTTCTCGGAGCTGTCCAACGAGACGGCCGGCGAGCACTTCACGCCCCGTGAGGTCATCCGGCTGATGGTGAACCTGCTGTTCATCGACGACGACCGGCTGCTCACCAAGCCCGGTGTCGTGAAGACGTTGCTCGACCCCGCCGCTGGCACCGGCGGCATGCTCAGCGTGGCCGAGGACCACCTCCGCTCCCTCAACCCGCATGCCCGGCTCGAGGCGTACGGCCAGGAGCTGAACCCGGAGACCTACGCCGTCTGCCGGTCCGACATGATGCTGAAGGGCCAGAACGCCTCGCACATCGTCCTCGGCAACTCCTTCTCCGAGGACGGCTTCGTCGGCCAGCATTTCGACTACCTGCTGGCCAACCCGCCGTTCGGCGTGGAGTGGAAGAAGGTGGAGCGAGCCGTCCGCGACGAGCACGATTCGAAGGGCTTCGCCGGCCGCTTCGGCGCCGGGCTGCCCCGCATCAACGACGGCAGCTTCCTGTTCCTCCAGCACATGATCTCGAAGATGAAGCCGGCCGAGCAGGGCGGGTCACGGCTGGCGATCGTGTTCAACGGCTCGCCGCTGTTCACCGGCGCCGCCGGCTCGGGGGAGTCCGAGATCCGCCGCTGGATCATCGAGAACGACTGGCTCGAAGCGGTCGTCGCCCTACCGGACCAGCTCTTCTACAACACCGGCATCTCCACGTACTTCTGGGTCGTCACCAACCGCAAGAGCCCCGAGCGCCGGAGCAAGGTCCAGCTGGTCGACGCCCGCGGCCTGTGGCAGAAGATGCGCAAGAGCCTCGGCGAGAAGCGCAAGGAGCTGTCGGCCGAGCACATCGCCGAGATCACCAAGCTGTACGGCGCCTTCGAGGACGGCGAGCGGGTGAAGATCCTCCCCAACGAGGCGTTCGGCTTCCTGCGCATCACGGTCGAGCGTCCTCTGCGCCTGCGCCGGCAGATCAGCGACGACACCCTCGCCACGCTGCGGGCCGACAAGCGGATCCTGAAGCTCCACCCCGATGTGGTCGACACCCTCGTGGCCGCCCTGTTCGGACACGTCGGCCTCGGTGGCGACCGCCCTGCGCTGGCAACTGTCGTCGACCCGATCCTGACCACCACCGGCCTCACCGTTCCCCAGCAGAAGGCCGTCTGGGACGCCCTCGCCGTGCGAGACCCCGATGCCCCCGTCATCACCAGCCGGAAGGGCGAGCCCGAACCCGACCCCGAGCTGCGCGAGCAGGAGAACGTCCCGCTCCCCGCCACCCGGGTCGGCTTCGAGGACGACCCGGCTCCCCGCCTGGCCACCGTCGAGTACCGGACCGTCGTGGAGGACCATCTGGCCACCGAGGTCCACCCCTACGTCCCCGACGCCTGGGTGGACCACACCAAGACCAAGATCGGCTACGAGATCCCCCTCACCCGCCACTTCTACCGATACGTCCCACCGAGACCGCTCGAAGAGATCGACGCCGAGATCAAGCACCTCGAGTCCGAGATCCAGGAGCTGCTGAGAGAAGTGACGGAGTGACCCGGCTCCGACACGTCGCCGCGATCAACCCCTCAACTCCGCAGTTCGACCGGCTCAGCAGCGATGCCGTGTTGCCGTTCGTTCCCTTGGAAGCCGTGTGGTCGTACGGTCTCGACCTCAGTCGCCGACGCCCCAAGGGTGATGTGGAATCCGGCTACACCCGATTTGCTGAGGGTGACATCGTGCTGCCGAAGATCACCCCAACGTTTCAAGCCGATAGGACAACGATCGCCACGGGCCTAGAAGGCGGCATCGCGGCGGGCACAACCGAACTGCACGTAGTTCGGACTAGCGACCGAGCCGAGTCACGATACGTGCGCTACCTGCTGTCGTCGCGGCCGTTCCTGCGTGGGGGCGAGGCTGAGATGATCGGTGTTGCGGGCCAACGCCGAGTGCCAGACGACTGGCTGAGGAACTTCAGCGTTCCCGTTCTGGACCTCCCGGAGCAGCGCGCCATCGCCGACTTCCTCGACACCGAGACCGCCCGCATCGACGCCGTCGTGGCCAAGAAGCGCCAGCTGTGTGCAGTTCTTGAGGACCGTGAGAGGGTCCGTATCGCGAAGGAGCTGCAGACCAACGCGTCGGGCACGATTCCGCTCCGGCGCCTGCTCAGCAGACCGCCACAGTATGGGGCTGCGGAGCCCGGGGAGCATGGCGACACCGACTGGCCACGCTACATCCGCATTACCGATCTCCGTGCCGACGGGTCACTCGCAGGCGATGGGGTGAAGCGCCTCCCTCCGGAAGTGGCGCATCCGTTCTTGCTGCACGATGACGATCTGCTCTTCGCTCGGAGTGGAGCCACATCCGGCAAGGCGTTTCGATACCGAGCTTCGATGGGCCCGGCGTGCTTTGCCGGCTATCTGATCCGATTTCGATTCAATACCGCTCGTGTGCTTCCCGCCCTCGTTGAGTTGTGGACTCGAACATCGCACTACTGGGGGCAGATCACGGAGTCGGCGGTGCAGGCGACGATCCAAAACGTGAACGCCGAGCGGTACCTTGAGCTGCGACTTCCAGATGTCCCCCGCTCAAGGCAGCCGGCACTCATCGAGGCGATGACTCAGGTACGGCGCGTCCATTCCGAAGCCCGCACTCGCCTCGCCCGCCAGATCGCTCTCCTCCAGGAACACCGCCAGGCGCTCATCACGGCGGCGGTCACCGGGGAGCTCGAGATCCCTGGTGTGGCGGCCTGAGGACGCGCTGAAGGAGCCCCGGAGGGCCTTGCTGCCTCGGTCCGGCAGGCTCAGCTGCCGTCGGGTTTGCGCCGGAAGAGGGTCGGGCCGGCCGTACCCCTGGGGTGGCTGGTCTCGACTCGGCCGGTGGGGTGGGTGAACTCGACGGTGCCGTCGGGGAGGAGTTTCACGGCGTAGCCGGGCTGGTGGATCATCTTGTGGTGGCGGCGGCAGCCCATGATGCCGTTGGTCACCGAGGTCTCGCCGCCGTGGTCCCAGAGATCAACGTGGTGGACGTCGCACCACGACGGGGGGGCGTCGCAGGCGCCGAAGCGGCAGCCGCCGTCGCGTACGGCGATGGCGTTGTAGAGGTCGACGGGCCACGCGCGGGTGGCTCGCCCGTAGTCCAAGATGCCGGAGGTGGCCGAGAACAGCACCCGGTGGAAGGCGCTGTCACACAGCAGCACGCCCAGCCCGGCGGGCGAGACGGGCTGGTCGGTGTCGAGGTAGCGGCCACCGGTGCCGGCCTCGAGGTCTTCGAGGTTGATGGCGACGTTGAGGTGGGGGCGGTGGCGGCCGCCTCTGCGGGTTTGCTGGTGGTCGACGAAGTGCTGGCAGATCTGGGCGAGGGCGTCGGCCCGGCGCTCGGCCAGTGACCGTTGGTAGTCCTTGGGGTCGGCGACCCGCAGGGCCGCTTCGATCACGGCGGTGGTGTCGGGATCGAACGAGCCTCGCAGCTCACCTCGTCCCTCGAAGGTGGGCGACAGGTGCAGCTGGTTGTCGTGTTCGCCGGCCAGGCGCCCGGGGTCGACGGCGTCGGCCAGCCGCTTCCACTCGTCCATGGCCCGCCGGGTCTGGTCCACGGTGAGGGCGGCCAGGGTGGGTACGACGTCGGCCTCGTGCTCGGCGAACATCGGAACGTGGCGGCGCGGCACCTTGGCCAGGATGACGTCGAGCTGGCCGCCGGTGATTTCACCCTCGAGCACGGCGGCCGCCAGCACGGGAAGCAGCCGGAGCTTGCGCCCCGTCGAGCACATCTGCCCCGCGGTGCACGCATCACGGCCGGTCTCCTGGCGGAGCCAACCGCGCATGGAGACCGCACCGTCGCCGGTGTAGCGGCCGGCCGTCTCGAAGGCGGCCACGCTCAGGGAGATGCGGGCATCGAGGCGGTCCTGGACGGCGATGGCGGCCCGCAGCTCTCCGCCGTCCAGGTCGGTGCCGAGTGCATCCACGAGCTCGGACATCTGTTCCAGCACCATCCCCGCACCCTACCGAACACGAGTTCGGTCGTCAACCTCTATTCAGAGAAATCCGGCCGATTCCATATGCTCAATACCACCATCATTCACACGGCCAACATCTCCCACTGCTCTCGCAGCTGCCATGCTTCTCTGCACCGGCGACAGACGACCGACCCCGAGCGGCCGGCGACCGGTCCGCTTCCCCCGAGGACCAGCCATGACCAACCCGGACGAGGAGCAGTTCGAGGCGGCGATCTGTGACTGGCTCACGGCGCGGGGCGGGTATCTCGCCGTGAAGAACGACAGGTCCCAGGCCGAGCCTCGGGACTTCGACCCGGTCCGCGGCCTCGACACCGTCGAGCTGTATTCCTTCATCGGGGCCACGCAGATCGACGCCTGGAACGAGATCATCAAGCGCTATGGCGGTGACCCGAACGTGGCCCAGGCGAAGTTCGCCGACCGCCTGAGCAGCGAGCTCGACAGGCGGGGAGTGGTCGACGTGCTGCGCCACGGCGTCGTCGATCAGGGTGTGACCATCCGGGCCGCGTACTTCCGGCCGGCTCATGGCCTGACGCCGGAGCTGGTGGCGCGCTACGAGGCCAACCGGCTCACCGCCACCCGCCAGCTCAGATACGCAGCCGGCGAAGGCAAAGCGCTCGACCTGGCCTTGTTCGTGAACGGCATCCCGGTGGCCACCGCCGAGCTGAAGAACCCGCTCACCGGCCAGGGCGTCGACCGGGCGATGGGGCAGTACCGCACCGACCGGGACCCGAGGAACCGGACGGTGGCCCGGGCGGTGGTGCACTTCGCCGTCGACCCGCAGCGGGTGGCGATGACGACGCGGCTGGCCGGGCCCGACACGAGGTTCCTGCCGTTCAACCAGGGTCACCGGGGTGGGGCGGGGAACCCGGCGAACCCGTCCGGCCACGCCACCGCCTACCTCTGGGAGAAGGTGTGGCAGCGAGACGCCTGGCTCGATCTGCTCGGACGGTTCGTGCACGTGGACAAGCCGGCCAAGGGCTCGAAGAAGCTGGGGTTGGTGATCTTCCCCCGTTACCACCAGTGGGACGCGGTCCTGCGCCTCGAGGCGGCCGCCGGCGACGAGGGTGCCGGCCAGTCGTACCTGGTGCAGCACTCGGCGGGGTCGGGGAAGTCGAACACCATCGCCTGGCTGGCGCATCGCCTGTCGACCCTGCACACCGGCGACACCAAGGTGTTCGACAAGGTGGTGGTGATCACCGACCGGGTGGTGCTCGACCGCCAGCTGCAGGACACGATCTACCAGTTCGAGCACGCCCACGGGGTGGTCGAGCGGATCGACAAGTCGTCTCAGCAGCTCGCCGACGCGCTCGGCGGGGCCCAGGCGCGCGTGATCATCACCACGTTGCAGAAGTTCCCGTTCGTGCTCGACAAGGTCGAGGAGCTGCCGGGCCGGCGCTACGCGGTGATCGTCGACGAGGCCCACTCCTCCCAGACCGGCGAGGCGGCCAAGGAGCTGCGCCGGGTGCTCGGCGCGGGTGGCGCGGGAAGCGAGGACGAGAGCGGCGATCTGCCGGCCGACGCCGTGGAGGAGGCGCTGGCCCAGGCGGTCGCGGCCCGGGGCCGGCAGGACAACATGAGCTTCTTCGCGTTCACAGCCACCCCGAAGGGCAAGACGCTGGAGCTGTTCGGCCGGCTCGACCCGGCCGGCGGCACGCACGAGCCGTTCCACGTGTACTCGATGCGCCAGGCCATCGAGGAGCGGTTCATCCACGACGTTCTCGCCAGCTACACGACCTACGAGACGTACTTCCGGTTGGAGAAGGCGATCACCGACGATCCCGCCTACGAGACGGCCAAGGCTCGGCGGGCCATCGCCCGGTTCGTGACGCTGCACGAGCACAACCTGGCCCAGAAGGCCGAGATCGTCGTCGAGCACTTCCGCGCCCACATCGCCCACAAGGTGGCGGGCGAAGCCAAGGCGATGGTCGTGTGCTCCTCCCGGCAGCACGCCCTGCGCTTCTGGGAGGCGCTTCGCTCCTACGTGGCCGACCATGGCTACGACCTCGGCGTGCTGGTCGCCTTCTCCGACGCCGTGCCGCTCAACGGGGGCGACCCGGTCACCGAGGCCAGGTGCAACGGCTTCCCCGAGTCCCAGACGGCGGAGCGGTTCGACACTGGCGAGTACCAGCTGATGGTCGTGGCCGAGAAGTTCCAGACCGGCTTCGACCAGCCGAAGCTCTACGCCATGTACGTCGACAAGGTGCTCACCGGGTTGGCCGCCGTCCAGACCCTCTCCCGGCTCAACCGCACCCATCCCGACAAGGACGGCACGTTCGTCCTCGACTTCGTGAACGACGCCGACGCCATCGCCACCGCGTTCGAGCCGTACCACGGCAAGACGGTGGCGCCGCCGTCCGACCCCAACCTGCTCTACGACACCCGCCATGCCCTCGATGAGTTCGGCGTGCTCAACGCCGAGGAGGCGGTGACCTTCGCCCGGCTCCTGCTGGCCGAGACGCTCGACCACGGCCGCCTGCACGCCGCCCTCGGCCCCGCCATCGACCGGTTCTCGGACCTGGAAGAAGACGAGAAGGGCCGCTTCCGCGACGCGCTCAACCGGTTCGTCCGCATCTACTCGTTCCTCTCGCAGATCGTGACCTTCGCCGACACCGCCCTCGAGCGCGACTACCTCTTCGCCAAGGCGCTGGCGGCGTTCATCAAGGCCGACCCCGGCGCCGCCGTGGACCTGAGCGGCGTGGTCGAGCTCACCCACCTCCGCCACGAGCAGCAGTTCGCCGGTTCGGTGGCCCTCGACGCCGATGGTGGTGAGGTCTCGACCATCTACTCCGGCACCGGGCGGCTGACCGAGCCCGAGGCGGAGTCGCTCTCGGTCATCATCGACCGGCTCAACGCCCTGTACGGCACCGACTGGAGCGACGCCGACCGCCTCGTGTTCGACGCTGCCCTCGATGATCTCGTCGCCAGCGAGGACGTCCAGGTCACCGCGTTCAACAACAGCGCCGAGAACTTCGGCGTCGTGTTCCCCGAGCTGTTCCAGAAGGCCCTGCTCGGTCGGACGGACCGCAACGAGAAGGTCGTGTACAAGTTCCTCGACGACCAGGACCTGGCCGCCGACGTCGTGAAGGTCTATGCCACGCTGGCCCAGGCCCGCGCCCGGGTGGCCTACCAGGAGCACTGCCCGATCGGCGAGCTGCTCGGTGGCGGGGAGAACGCCCACCTGGAGTACAAGTCCACGCTGCGCACCGGCGTGGACACCGGCGAGGTCTACAAGCCTCTCGAGAGCGCCGCGGCGAAGACCGTCGCCGCCTTCGCCAACAGTCGGGAGGGCGGCACGCTGCTCATCGGTGTCGCCGACGACGGCACCGTCCACGGGCTGGCCGGTGACTACGCCTCTCTGCGCAAGCCCGGCAAGGACGACCGCGATCGATTCCTGCTCCACCTCAACCAGCTACACGTGAACGCCTTCGGCGAGACGGCGGCCAGCGCGATCTCGACGCAAGTCCACACGATCAACGGCGACGACATCTGCCGGGTTCACGTCCCACCCAGCAACTTCCCGGTCGATGCCACCGTCGTCGTGGACAGGAGCGGTCAGCTCCAGAAGAGGTGCGCCCTCTTCATCCGTGTGGGCAACGGCACCCGGGAGATCACCGACCCGGCCGAGCGTCAGAAGTACCTCGCCAGCCGGTGGGGGGGCAGCGCTCCTGCCGGCGGAGGTGGCTGATGGGACCGGCCGCCGAACCACAGATCTGGCTGGCCCGCACAGGGGAAGGCGGCTACGCCTTCGCCGACTGCATGGCCGCCGGCGTCGTGGCGCTGCGTTATGACACCGTCGGCGACGCTCGGTCGATGACGAGGGCCGAGATCGCGGCCGCCGTTGGCAAGGCCGGGACCCGCGTCAGCCTCTCGGCCGTGGCCGCCATGTTGGAGCGATTCGTGCATGACGTGCGGATCGGCGACATCGTCGTGACGCCCCACATCGGATCGCGCGAGGTGTTCTTCGGCGAGGTGACTGGCGACTACGAGTGGTGCGACCCGTCTCCCGTCCCTGGCTTCCGCCACCTGCGGCCTGTCCGCTGGTGGGGGTCGTTGGACCGGGACACTGACATCACGTCGGATCGACGTGTCGAGATGGATCGGCAACCGACCTTCTACCTGCTCCCCGACCAGAAATTTTGGCGAGAACGTGCGAACACGACTCGGGCCATCACCTCGCAGGTAGTTCCGCCGCGTCGCATGACCCGGGCGGCGGCGGGGACGCCCACCGCTTCGCCCCGACGTACCGCGGTAGACACGAACCGGTGCCGAGTATGCGGCGTGCGGAAGCCCGCCTCGATCGTCCACGAAGGCGTGTGTTCGGACTGCGACTAGTGGGAGGCGGGGAACGTGACCCTCGAGATGGCGATCTGGCGCACGACTGATGAGGGGCCTGTGTCTCTGCAGATCCTGCAGTCCGTCTACGAGGTCGAGTGGGGACAGATCGCCGAGATGGTGCGAGCTCTCGTCTCGAGCGACGGATGCGGGTGGTCGACCAGCCGCTCCTGCTCCGCACCATCGAGATCTACGAGGTCGACCACCTGGCGTTCGCCGACGCCTTCCTGGTGGCCAGTGCGGAGCGCTCGGGCGTCGGTGCAGTCGTCTCCTTCGATCGGGCGATCTCGCGGGTGGGCACCGTCGAGCGGATCGGGCCGTGAGCGACCCGAACCGACAGCCGGCCCGGGCAGCACGTCACCGGCCGCAGCCCGGCAGGTAGCGTCGCTCCCGGGCCAACGGGGAGGCGAGGGTGGAAGAGATCGTCGGCACGGTCGCGGGTCGGTGGTACGTCACCGCCTTCGGTGTCGCCTTCGTGGTCCTGGCTCGTCGCCACCTCGGCTGGCGGAACCTGGCCATCTACAGCCTGGCCGCCCTGACGGTGGGGGTGGTCGCCGAGAACGGGTCGGTGCGCTTCGGGATCCCCTACACCCGCTACTCGTTCAACCCCGATCTCCGCGGCGAGGAACTGTTCGTGGGCGACGTGCCGCTCATGGTCTCGCTCAGCTACACGTTCATGTCCTACTTCGCGTTTGCCGCCGCCCGGCTGGTGGTGGGCGGTCCCCGGCGGACACGCTCGCGGCTGCCCGTACTCGAGTACCTCATCGCGGTGATGCTGGCCGTGTGGGCCTTGTGGCTGATCGACCCGGTCAGCCGGCTGGGGGCCCACTTCTTCCTTGGCAAGCTGTTCCGCTACGACGGGCCCGGCTTCTGGTTCGGGCTGCCCCTCGGCAGCCAGCTCGGGTTCGCCCTCACCTCCTGCGTCCTGGTCGGCATCCTCACGTGGCTGATGCGGGACGAGCCGGTCGAGGCGGTCGAGACGCTGGCCGGGCACCCCCGTCTCGGCGCCCTGGGCGGATACCTGGGCCAGGTGCTGTTCATGACGGGAACGGCATTCGTCGTCGCTCGCACGAATCCGGGGACGGCGCTGGCCCGCACCGCCGACGCCCTGGCCGGCTCGACCCTCGTCATCGGCTTGCCGGCCGTGCTCCTCACCGCCGTGCACTGGCGATCGCTCACCCTGCCCGTCGACCCCCACGACCGGGAGGCCACGCCCGACGCCGAGGCCGAGCTTCCCTCAGCCCGGCAGCGTGCTCACTGACTGGAGCTCGACGTACTCGTCGAGGCCTTCGGGGCCGTACTCGCGCCCGATGCCGCTGGCCTTGAACCCGCCGAACGGGGAACCGAAGTCGGCGGAGTAGTGGTTGACCGCGGTGGTGCCGGTCCGAACGCGCCCGGCCACCTCCTCGCCCCGCTCCCGGTCCGCCGTCCAGACCGATCCGGCCAGGCCGAACTCGGAGTCGTTGGCCAGACGCACGGCGTCGTCCACGGTGTCGTAGGGGATCACGCACAGCACCGGGCCGAAGATCTCCTCCCGGGCGATGCGCATGGCGTTGTCGACGTCGGCGAACAGCGTGGGCCGCACGTACCAGCCCCGATCCAACCCGTCGGGCCGGCCCGGACCGCCGGCCACCGTACGGGCCCCCTCGGCCGCGCCGAGCTCGATGTAGCCCTCGACCCGCTCCTGCTGGCGCCGGGCGACCATGGGACCGACCTCGGTGGCCGGGTCGGCCGGGTCGCCGACGGCCAGGTCGCCGACCATCGAGGCCAGGGCGTCGACCACCTCGGTGTACCGCCGGCGGGGAGCGAGCACCCGGGTCTGGGCCGCGCACGCCTGGCCGGAGTTCAGGAACGAGGCGAACCGCAGGCCCTCGACCGTCCTGTCGAGGTCGGCGTCGTCGAGGACGATGGCGGCCGACTTGCCTCCCAGCTCCAGGCTGAACCGCTTGAGCGAGGCGCCGCAGATCTCGCCGATGCGTCGCCCCGCCGCCGTGCTCCCCGTGAAGGCCACCTTGTCGACGCCGGGGTGGCGGACGAGGTGCTCGCCCACCTCCCGCCCGGCCGGCACGACGCTCACCGTGCCTTCGGGGAGGCCGGCCTGCTCGATCAGCTCGGCCACGAAGTTGGCGTCGAGGGGCGACTCGGGGGCGGGCTTGGCCACGACCGTGCATCCGGCCACGAGAGCGGGGATGAGCTTGGACAGGAGCACGATCTGGGGCACGTTCCACGGCACGATGGCGGCCACCACTCCGACCGGCAGCCGGCGCACGATCGCCTCGCCGCCCATGGCCGTCGGGCGCCGCTCCTCCCACGGGTGGGCCGAGGCCAGGTCGAGCAGGGTGGTGATCATCAGGCTGGGGGCGAAGGACTGGGCCAGCTTGGAGAACGAGATGGGCGAGCCGATCTCGGCGGTGATCAGGTCGGCCAGCTCGTCGAGGCGGGCCGCGTAGAGATCACCGAAGCGGCGGAGGCAGGCGATGCGCTCGCCCACGGGGAGCCGGGGCCAGGGGCCCTCGTCGAAGGCGGTGCGGGCGGCCTGCACGGCGGCGTCGACGTCGGCGGCGGTGGCTTCGGGGACCGAGCCGATCACCTCCTCGCTGTGGGGGGACCGGACCTCGATGCGCTCCTTGCCGGTGGGCGGCACCCAGCAGCCGCCGATGAAGAGGGCGTCGGCGTGCGCGTTCATGCCAGGACCACGGGCAGCTCGGCGCAGCCACGCACCAGGGTGGACGAGACCCACGTCGGTTCGCCGGCCACCTCGTAGCGCGGGTAGCGGGCCAACAGCTGCTCCAGGAAGAGCCGCCCCTCCAGCCGCGCCAGGTGCGCCCCGAGGCAGACGTGCTCGCCGAAGCCGAAGGCGACGTTGGCTCCGGCGCGGGCCACGTCGAAGCGGCCGGCGTCGGCGCCGAACACGGCCTCGTCCCGGTTGGCGCTGGCGTACAGCAGCACCACCCAGTCACCGGCGTCGAGGCTGGCGCCGCCGAGCTCGGTGTCGGTGGTGGCCGTCCGCCCGAACGCCTGGATCGGCGTGACCCAACGGAGGCACTCCTCCACGGCCGCAGGCAGGGCGGCCGGGTCGGCGGCCAGCCCCGCCCGTTGGTCGGGGTGCTGGGCGAGAGCCAGGGCGCTGCCGGAGATGAGGTGGCGGGTCGTCTCGTTGCCGGCCACCAGGAGCGACATGCAGTACATGACCACCTCGTCGTCGGTGAGCGGGCGGCCATCCACCTCGGAGATCACGAGGGCCGAGAGCAGGTCGTCGCCGGGAGCGGCCCGGCGGGCGGCGACGTGGCCGCCGAGGAACGCCAGCAGCTCGCCGACCGCGGCCAGGTCGGCGTCCGCCTCGTCGGCCCCGTCGATGCAGGCGTCGGACCACCGCCGCAGGTCCCGGCGGTCGCCATCACCGATCCCGAGCAGCTCGGCCACCACGAGGACGGGCAGCGGCGCGGCGACGGAGTCGACCAGGTCGACGGGCTCACCGGCGGGTGCTTCGTCGAGCACCTCGGCGGCCACGGCCCGGACCCGGTCCTCGAGCTCGGCGACCGCCCGCGGGGTGAGCCACCGCGACACGAGCTTCCGCCAGGTGCGGTGCTCGGGCGGGTCCATGTGCAGGACCGAGCCCGGTAGCTCGGCACCCCGCCGGACCGGGTCGTTCATCAGGACACCCCGACCCGAGCAGAACCGGGCAGGGTCCCGGCTCACCGTGCGCACGTCGTCGTAGCGGGAGACCACCCACGCCCCGGACGCGTACCGGTGCACCGGCGCGTCCCGGCGGAGGCGGGCCAGCAGGTCGAAGTAGTCCGGCCGGTTGAACAGGCCGGGCTGCTCCGGGTCCAAGCGAAGGTCGGCGAGGGCTGCCGGCACTCATGCCTCCTCGTTGGGCTCGGCGGATGGTACCGCGATGTGGAGGCGGGCCGGTCTCAGTCCCGGCGGTTGCGGATGGGGTGGTCGGCGGGGACCTCGACCAGGACGATGCGGGTGCCCTCGGGGTCGGCGATCCAGCACTCCCGGAGGCCCCACGGCATGGTCTCGGGTTCGGCCGACACCGTCACCCCGGCGGCGGTGAGGCGCCGGTGCTCGACGTCGACGTCGGGCACCTGGAGCCAGAGCGTGGCGGCGGCCGGTCCGGAGGCGGCACCGGCCCGGGGCCCGGTCAGCTCGAGGAAGCCCCCGCCGCAGAACAGGACCACCCCCGTGCGGCGCCCGCCGGCGCCGTACTCCCGGTAGATCGACAGGCCCAGCACGTCGGTGTACCAGGCCACGGCGGCATCGAGGTCCGGTGGGGCCAGCAGCACCCGGCTCGACAGCACCTCCACCCCGGCACCCTACCGACGGCCGTGGTCGAGATCGGCCCCGCGACCCGCTAGCCTGAGGGGCCTGGCGTCCCACCCCTGCGGGGGCGGTGGCGCGGTGGGGTCCAACACCGCTCCGAGATGCCGAACCGACCTTGCTCCCGCGTGATGTGCACAGCGGGGGCTCGGCGCACGGAGCGCCGTTCGCAATGGATGACGTCACATACGCCGTCGAGACCGCCGCATGGGCGGCGGCCGAGGGCATCGCCACCGCCGACCAGCTGCAGGTGCTCAGCGCCCACCCGCCCGCGCACCGGCGCACGCTCGAGCGGCTGCTCGACGAGACCGAGGACCGCCTCGAGGTGGTGCGCCGGCTCGACGGCCCCGAACGTGAGCAGGTCGTCTCCGACTTCCTGGACGACCTGGCCCGTCTCGAGGCGGCCTACGACGTCCTGACCCGCGCCGCCGACCCGGCCGCCGCCGACCTCGCCTCGGATCCGGCCGGGGAGATCCGGCTGCAGGCCTCGTGGGCCGGCGGGGACATCGTGGTGTGGGCCGCCGGACCCCAGTCCACCGCCACCAGCAACGACGAGCTCTCCGACCGGCTCGAGGCCATCGGCGGGCCGGCCCTGGGGTGGAGCCTCCACCCGCCGGTCCCCCTGGGCACAGGGGCACGCGCCGCCGCCCTCTCGATCCCCGTGTCCGAGGCCCTGGGGTGGCTCGTGGCCGTGGGCGGCGGCCTCGGCGGCGATGGGGTGGGCACAAGCGTCAGTTGGCTCGGTCGGGTCGCCCTCGTCGGGGTCCGGCTCGTGGCCACCGGCGCCATCGTCCCGGCGCTCCGCGGCGACAAACGGCCCGACGGCAGGGTCCTCGACCTCCGGGTGCGCTGGGCACCGGCCCTCGTCGACCCGGCGGAGCTGGCCGAGTTGGCCACCGCCATGCCGGGGCCGGTCACCGCCCTGGCCCGAGCCGACGGCCAGGCCGTCACCCTGGACGTGCTCGGCGCGGTGGTCGACGCCATCGCCACCTCGGCCGCCGGCCGACTGGAGCTGCCCGCCCCGCCGCCGGCCACCCGCACCGCCGCCGCCGTCGCCGAAGCGGTCGTCACCAGGCTCGACGGCTCCCCCTTCGAGGCGCCGGTGGCGGCCGGGGCCGAGGTCTCCAAGCGGCTCGACCGCTGGGCCAAGTCGGTCACCTCCACCTCGCGGCCCCGGCTGGTGGTGCAGCTCGACCCGCCCGACCGGGGCAACGCGTGGTTCCTCACCGTGCTCGGTCCCGGCGCCGAAGGCGGGCTGCTCCCGATCGAGGTGGCCCTCTCCGACAGCCCCGCCACCCGGCCTCTGGCCGACGAGATGGCCCGCCTCGAGCGCATCTTCCCGGCGCTGCTGCGCCCGGGTGGCCTGCGCCGCGGCCAGGTGTACCTGAGCCAGGACGAGGCGTGGGAGTTGATGACCGTCACCGGCACCGCGCTCGAGACGGCCGGGTTCGACGTGCGGGTGCCGGCCCTGTCCCGACGGAAGCCGAGCGCCGGGCTGCGCCTGTTCACCGAGCCCACCGGCGACAGCGTGGTCGGCGCCCACCAGCTCGCCGACGTGCGCTGGTCGGCGGTGTTCGACGACGTGGAGCTGACCGCGGCCGAGGTGGCCCGCCTGGCCGCCGAGGCCCGGCCGCTCGTCCGGTCCCGGGGCCGGTGGGTCGAGCTCGACGTCGTCGACCTCAAGGAGGCCGAGGCGGCGCTGGCCGAGCGGGCCACCAAGACCCGCATGACCGGCGCCGAGATCCTCCGCCACGCCGTCGGCCTCGAGGGGGCGGCCCTGGGCGGCGGGCTGACCGTCGAGGGGGCGGGCTGGGCCACCGACCTGCTCGAGAAGGCCAAGGCCGTCCCCACCGCTCCCGACACCCGGCCCGAGGGCTTCACCGGTGAGCTGCGCAGCTACCAGGGCGAAGCGCTCGCCTGGCTCCGGTTCCTGGACACCGTGGAGCTGGGCGGCTGCCTCGCGCTCGACATGGGCCTGGGCAAGACCCCGACCATGTTGGCCCACCTGGCCGGCGCCCCCGGCGACGAGCCGACGCTGGTGATCGCCCCACCGGCGGTGGTGGGCAACTGGGCGGCGGAGGCGGCCCGGTTCACGCCCGGCCTCCGCGTCGTCGTCCACCACGGCGCCTCCCGGGCGGCGGCCGACGAGCTGGCCGCCGAGGTGGCCGGGGCCGACGTCGTCATCACGACCTACGGCACCGCCGTCCGCGACGTCGAGGCGTTGGCCGACCGGACGTGGGGACGGGTGGTCCTCGACGAGGCCCAGGTGATCAAGAACGCCTCCAACGAGACCGCCCAGCAGCTCCGCCGCATCCCGGCCCGCACCCGGGTGGCCCTCACCGGCACCCCCATCGAGAACGGCCTCGGTGACCTGTGGTCCATCCTCGACTTCACCAACCCCGGCCTGATGGGGTCGCGGTCCACCTTCATCGCGCAGCTTTCGGGGCACGGCGAAGCCGCCCTCCGAGCCCTCAACGGCATCCTCGTGTTCCGCCGCACGAAGCTCGAGCCGGTGGTGGCGGCCGAGCTGCCCGACCGCATCGACGAGCTCGACCACTGCACCATGACCTCCGAGCAGATCGGCCTCTACCAGGCCGTGCTCGACGGGCTCGTGGCCGGAGCGGCCGACCCTGCCGCCGAGCCCAAGCAGGGCGCCATCCTCGCCGCCATCACCGCCCTGAAGCAGATCTGCAACCACCCTTCCGCCTACCAGGCCGACGACCGGCCGCTGGCCGGGCGCTCCGGCAAGCTGGCCCGGCTGGAGGAGATCGTCGAGTCGGTGTTCGCCGCCGACGAGAGGATCCTCGTCTTCACCCACTTCGCCGAGTGGGGCAAGCGCCTGGCCGACCACCTCACCGAGGTCAGCGGAGTCCCCATCGCCTGCTACCACGGTGGGCTGGCCCGCGGGGCCCGCGACCGCCTCGTCACCGAGTTCCAGCAGGGCACCGGGCCGGGCGCGCTCGTGCTGTCCCTCAAGGCGGGAGGCACCGGCCTCAACCTCACCGCCGCCAGCCACGTCGTGCTCTATGACCGCTGGTGGAACCCGGCGGTGGAGGACCAGGCCCGGGACCGCGCGTGGCGCATCGGTCAGACCCGCACGGTCGTCTCCCACCGGCTGGTCTGCCCCGGCACCGTCGACGAACGGGTCGAGGAGGTGGTGGCGGGCAAGCGCCACATCGCCGACCTCGTCCTGCCCAAGTCGAGCTCGCTCTCGGACCTCGACCCCGGCCAGCTGCGCCTCGCCCTCGGCCTGCGGCCGGACACGCTGCTCACCGAGGAGGATGACGCACCGTGACCCCACCGCCGGCCCGTCGCCGCCAGTCCTCGAACCGCCGCCGGAAGGGCAACCGGAACGAGGCGGTCGACCTCTGGCGCCCGGTTCCCCGCCTGGCCGCCCCGGCGCCGATCCTCCCCGCCGAGGACCCGGGCATGCTGCTGCGCTCCCTCGGCCAACCCCCGCTGCAAGGCCAGGGTGCGGTGGCCGAGCACTACCTGGTGGCGGTGGTGGAGCGGGCTGCCGCGGTGGCGACCGCACTGGCCGCCAGCGTGGACCTGCTGGGCACGCCGCCGGAGGACTGACTCGACTGGTCCGACCGGGGCGGTGCGGCCAGCATGGGAGCCATGATCGAACCCACCGCCGTCGTGAAGGAACGCCTGGACCAGCTCCTCGACGAGGTCGACCCCCGCACCGCCAGCTTCGTGGAGGTCCGAGGCGCGCAGTACGACCTCGGGTTGGCGTGGGTCCACTTCCCCGAGGGCCGCGGCGGCCTCGGCCTGGCGCCTCACGTCCAGCGCGTCGTCGACGACCGCCTCCGCGAGGCAGGGGTCCGGTCGGTCGGTCCTCGGGAGTTCTTCGGGCTCGCCATGGCCGGGCCCACCGTGGTCAGCCACGGCAGCGACGAGCTCGTGGACCGCCTCCTGCGCCGCACCTTCACCGGCGAGGACGTCTGGTGCCAGCTGTTCAGCGAGCCCGGCGCCGGCTCGGACCTGGCCGGCCTGGCCTGCCGGGCCGTGCGGGACGGCGACGAGTGGGTCATCACCGGGCAGAAGGTGTGGAACACCCTGGCTCACCTGTCGGACCGGGGCATGCTCGTGGCCCGCACCGATCCCGACGCCCGCAAGCACAAGGGCCTCACCTACTTCGCCCTCGACATGCACGCCCCCGGCGTCGAGGTGCGCCCGCTGCGCCAGATCACCGGCGAGGCCGAGTTCAACGAGGTGTACCTCACCGAGGTGCGGGTGCCCGATCGCGACCGCATCGGCGACGTCGGTGACGGCTGGCGGGTGTCGATGACCACGCTGTCCAACGAGCGCACGTCCATCGGCGGGGGCGGCGGCGGTGCGACCCGCGGCTCGGGTGCCATCGCCGAGGCCGTCCGCATCTGGCGGGAGGAGGTCGAGGACCACGATCCAGCTCGGCTCGACCGCCTCATGCGGGTCTGGGTCGAGGCCGAGGCGCTCCGGCTCACCAACCTGCGGGCGTCCCAGAACCGCAAGCTCGGCCACCCCGGCCCGGAAGGCTCGATCGCCAAGCTCATGTTCGCCGAGGTGAACATGCGCATCTACGAGGTGTGCGTCGACCTGCTCGGCGCCGGCGCCCTGGTCGACTACGACTACACGATGCGCCGGTCCGAGCACCTCGGGCTCGTCGGCGCCCCCGGCTCGTCCCGCAAGATGTTCCTCCGGTCAAGGGCCAACTCGATCGAGGGGGGCACGTCGGAGATCCAGCGGAACATCATCGGCGAGCGGGTGCTCGGCCTGCCCGGCGAGCCCCGCACCGACAAGGACCTCCCTTGGAAGGACGTCCCCCGGAGCTGACCGGCGCCACAAGGCCGGAGCCGGCGATGGCCACCGAGATCGAGCGCAAGTACGTCCTGGCCCGGGAGCCGGACCTGGTCGCGGTGGCGGCCGCCACCGGTGGGGTCGACACCGTCGAGATCGAACAGCGCTACCTGGACGCGCCGCCCGGTGTCGAGCGTCGCGTGCGCCGCCAGACCACGCCGACCGGCGTCCGTCACGTCCGCACCGAAAAGCGGGCGGTGGCCGGCACCAGCCTCGAACGCGAGGAGACCGAGGCCGACATCACCGCCACCGACTACGCCGACGCGGCGCGGTCGACGGTAGGCGCGGTGATCCGCAAGCGTCGCCACCGCTTCACCTGGGAGGGCCAGCGCTTCGAACTCGACCAGTTCCTCGAGCCGATCGACGCCTGGCTGCTCGAGATCGAGCTGGCCGACGTCGACTCCGACGTGCGCCTCCCGCCGTTCCTGCCCGTCGACCGGGAGGTCACCGACGATCCGGCGTGGCGGAACGCGGCGATCGCGTCCCGTCCAGCACCTCCTCGCTGAGGCCGGGGAACACCCGGGACACCTTGGCCAGCAGGTAGTCGCCGTAGGTGCCTTCGAACGCGTGGACGTCGGCGCCGTCCCAGCGGGTCCCGCGGTCGGCTGCTGCCCGCGAGGCCTCCATCCCGGGCACCGCCCGAACATCGGCGTCCCAGCCCGGGTCGAAGAAGAACGGGAACGACAGCCGGGTGGTGCCGCTCCGGTTCCGGACCCGGTGGGGGGTGGAGCGGTAGCGGCCGGCGGTCATGCGCTCGAGCATGTCGCCGAGGTTGCAGACGAAGGAGTCGGGGACCGGCGGAGCGTCGACCCAGCCGTCGGGGGTGCGCACCTCCAACCCGGGGGTGGAGTCCTGGCCGAGGATGGTCAGCAGTCCGTAGTCGGTGTGCTCGGCCACGCCCCACCCGGTGGTGTCGTCGGCCGGTTCGGGCGGGTAGGCGAAGATGCGGAACAGGATGAGCGGGTCGGTGGTCAGGTGGTCGCGGAACCACCCCGGGTCCAGGCCGAGCCCCGTGGCCATCCCCGCCATGAGGGCGTGGCCGAGGCTGGTGAGCGCGTCGAGGTAGCCGAGCACCGCTTCGCGCAGCTCCGCCGGCCGGGCCGGGAACAGGTTGGCCCCGTGCAGGGGGGCGCCGGCCCGCACCCGGGGATCGTCCGGTCCGAGCTCGGCCCCGAAGTAGAAGCCTTCCTTGCGGTCGGGCACGCCGGCGGTCAGCTCGTGGCCGACCGGGAACCAGCCCCGCCACGCCCGACCGCCGCGGTCCATCGAGACGGCCGCCTTCTCGGCGTCGTCGAGGGCGAAGAACTCCCGGGCCAGGGCCTCCAGTCGCTGCCGGAGGACGGGCTCGACGCCGTGGCCGACCACCACGAAGAAGCCGAGGTCCCGACAGGCGGCGTCGATCGCCCGGCCCACGGCGGCCACGGCGTCGGCGCCGCCATCGGCGACGAGGGGCGTGACGTCGATGACCGGGAGGCGGTCCACGGGTCCGGTCTAGCAGCGGGGCCGGGAGCTACGTTGCTGGCTAGTGGACCCCGCCGGCGACCCGCCCTGCATCGCCCTGGTGGACGGCGGGATGATCAGCGGGTGGCGGCGGGCCAAGCCGGCGCTGTCCCAGCTCGACCGGGCGCTGGCCCACCTGCGGGCCGCGCACCCCGACACGCTGGTGGCGGTCATCGCCGACCCTGCGCTCAAGCACTCGCTCACCGCCGCTGACCGCGACCGCCTCGAGGCCGACATCGCCGCCGGGGCGGTGGTGCTGGCGCCGGCCGGCACCATCGGCGGCTTCAGCGGCTTCGCCGCCAAGGTGGTGGAGCGGGCCGCCGCCGGCGGCTTGCGGCCCGTCGTCGTCACCGACCAGGCGGTGCCCGGTGCCACCCTCGGCCGGGCTCGCCTCGACGGCGAACAGTGGGAGTTCGACCTCGATGGCAACGGGTCGCCGGCGCCCGGTCGCACCCGAGCGCCCGGCCGCCCACCCCCCGGTCCACCGCCGTCGCACCGGGCCCTGCTCGACGCCCTCGCCACCGAGCTGGCCCGCCAGGATGCCGACGGCAGCGCTGCCCGGCGCCTCCCTGACCCGGCGGCGGCCGCCGCCGAGGCGGTCTCGGCCCTGCTCGGCGGGTGAGCCCGGGCTACCCGGCGACGACCTGGTCCCGGAGCTGGCGCTTCAGGATCTTGCCGGCCGGGTTGCGGGGGAGAGGTTCGTCGATCACGAAGACCCGAGTCGGCACCTTGAACGGCGCCAGGCGCTGTCGCACGTGGTCCTGCACCTCGTCGACGCTGATGCGGTGGCCGGCCTTGGGGAACACGGCGGCGGCCACCTCCTCGCCGAGGCGCTCGTGGGGCACACCGAACACGGCCGCTTCATGGATGCCGGGCAACTCGTAGATGGCCGCCTCCACCTCGGCGCAGTACACGTTCTCGCCGGCCCGCAGCACCATGTCCTTGGCCCGGTCCTCCACGTAGACGAAGCCGTCCTCGTCGATCCGGCCGATGTCACCCGAGCGCAGCCAGCCGTCGACGATGGTCTCGGCGGTGGCCTCCGGCCGGTTCCAGTACCCGCGGATGAGGTGGGGGCCGGCGAACCAGATCTCCCCGCGCTCGCCGGTGGGCAGCGGTCGGCCGTCGGGGTCGCGCACCTCGATCCGGAGGATGGGCGTCCCCCGGCCGGTGCTGGTGGGGTGGGTCGTGTAGTCCTTGCCCGAGTTCTGCGGCCCGTAGGCGTTCGTCTCGGTCATCCCGTAGCCGATCCCCGGACGACCCTTGGCGAAGCTCGACGCCACCCGGCGCACCAGCTCCGGCGGCGCCGGCGCACCGCCCCCGCCCACGCTGGCCAGGCTGGACGTGTCGAAGTCGGCGAACCGGGGGCACTCCAACAGGTCCCAGGCCTGGGTGGGCACGCCCACGAAGTTGGTGATCCGCTCCCTCTCGATCAACTCGAGGGCCCGCTCCGGGTCCCACCTGTACATGATCACCAGCTTCAAGCCGTTGGCGAAGCACGACAGCATGACGGGCACGCAGCCGGTGACGTGGAACAGCGGCACGATGAGGATGAACACCGGTGGTCCGCCACTGGGAGCCTCCTCCGGCCGGCGCAGCCGGTCGATGGCCGTGCGGCACCCGAAGCCGAGCAGGGCCTGGAGCACGGCCCGGTGGGTGGAGACGGCCCCCTTGGGGTGGCCGGTCGTGCCCGAGGTGTAGAGGATGGTGGCGTCGTCGTCGGGTTCTATCGGCACGTTGGGCAGCGCCGTGCCGGGGACGACGACGTCGTCCCAGCGATCCACGCCGGCCGGCACCGAACCCTCGCTGCGCACCGCCACGGTCCGCACGCCGAGGCGTTCACATCCCGGTCGGGATCGTTCCACCCGCTCCTCGTCGGCGATCAGGACGGTGGCCCCGCAGTCCTCCAGCGCGTAGGCGAGCTCGTCGGCGGTCCACCACGCGTTCAGCGACACCGACACCGCCCCCACCGACGTGATGGCGGCGAAGCTCACGATCCACTCCGGGTAGTTGCGCATGCCGATGGCGACGCGGTCGCCCCGGGTGACGCCGTAGCGCTCCACCAGCGCCGCGCCCAGCCCGTCGACCTCGGCCATCACCCGGGCGAAGCTCCACACCTCGTCCTCGTACACGAGGAACGGGGCGTCGCCGCGCTGGCGGGCGGGGGCGAACAGCTCGCGCAGGCTGGACGGGGACTGGGCGAAGACGGTGGTGGTCGTTCCGGCGACGGTGATCTCGGTCGTCTCGAAGCGCTCGCCCGGGGCGGTGATCCGGGCGGCGGCCTCCTCGTAGCTCAACGTCATGTGACGGACGCTCAGCCGTTCTTCGGGAGATCTCGGAACGGCGTCGTGCGCTCGTTGCCGGGCTCCTTGGGCAGGCCCAGGACCCGCTCGCCGATGATGTTGTGCTGCACCTCGTCAGTGCCCCCGTAGATGGCGGGCGCCGGCGAGAAGAGGCTCATCTCGGTGACCATGGCCGCGAAGGGGTTGCCGGTGGCGGCGCCGAGCGCCGCCTTCTGCTCGCCGTCGTAGCCGTGGAGGGTGCCGTAGGGACCGAGGATCCGGAGCCCCAGGTCCCGGGCCAGGCGGACGATGGCGCTCATGGAGAGCTTGGCGATGTTGCCCACCGCCGGGAGGTCCTCCTGGCCGGCGGCCCGGAGGGCCTTCTGGCGCAGGTTCGTGTACCGGGCGATCTCGTTGGCGGTGTGCAGGCGGACGAGGTCCTGGCGGACCGACGGATCGGCGATGGCGCCGTTCCCCCGGGCCAGCTCCACCAGCAGCTTCTCGGCGGCGCCGAACATGGACCCCGGCGTGGCGCCCCGCCGGCCGGCGCCGGCACCGGAGGTGAAGTCGCCGGCCCGGCGTTCGAGGTCTCCGGCCACCGTGCCGGGTGTGGCCGCCGACGCCGCCGCCGTGCCGCCGCCTGCGCCGAGGCCGGCCCGTTCGAAGGCGAGGGTGGTGTTGGCCACCGCCCAGCCCTCGTTGCGCCCGCCGAGCAGGGCGTCGTCGGCGACCCGGGCGTCGGTGAGGAACACCTCGTTGAACAGGGCCCGACCCGTCATCTCCCGGAGGGGCCTCACGTCCACGCCGGGCTGGTGCATCTCGATGGCGAAGTAGCTGATGCCCTTGTGCTTCGGCAGGTCGGGGTCGGTGCGGGCGATGAGCATGCCGAGGTCGGCGAAGTGACCGCCCGAGGTCCACACCTTCTGGCCGTTCACCACCCACTCGTCGCCGTCGGCCAGCGCCCGGCACTGCAGGCCGGCGAGGTCCGAGCCGGCGCCGGGCTCGCTGAAGAGCTGGCACCAGGCCTTCTGGCCGGTGACGATGTCGCGCAGGTACCGGCGCTTCTGCTCATCGGTGCCGTGGGTGACGATCGTGGGCCCGGCCAGGAGGAGACCGAGGCCGCCGGGGGGGCCGAGGGCGCCGGCGCCGGCGATGGCCCGCTGCACCCGCACCGCCTCCTCCCGCGAGAGCCCCTGCCCGTGCCACTCGGTCGGCCAGGTGGGGGCCGACCAGCCGGCACCGGCGAGGCGCTCCCACCACTCCCCGACGCTGATGTCGGGGTCCCACTCCCGGTCGAGGAACGCGGTGACCTCGGCGGTCACGTCGTCGGCGACGACCTCCCCGCTCCTCGCCTCGGTGGTCTGCGTGTCGGACATGTGGTCCTTCGCTGGATGCGGGCCGGAGTCCCCCGCAGTCGACACCGGCTTGACCGCGGGGTCAAGTGCGGTCCGCACCGAGCCGCGCCCACGCCCACCGGAGGGCGAGGAGCGAGGCCACCCCGACCAGCGCCCGTCCCGCGAGCCGCCGGCCCCGGTGGCGACGACGGACGACGCCATCGGGCCGTGGCGGCAGCGCGACGCCCGCCGTCGGGTCGCCGGTCGAAGGGTCGGGCGCCGCCCCCGAGCTCGACGGGTCGTCGCTCGGCTCGTCGACCGCCTCCAGCACCGGGGGCAGGCCGGGTTCCGTCCGCCACCCGGCGGCGAAGCGGCTGCCGGCGTCCGGGTCGTAGGGGTCGACGAACCACCACTCGCCCTGCACCCGCTCGGAGGTGACGTCGACGATCACGTAGCCGTGGCTCTCGATCTCCACCCAGCGCACGTGGTGGAAGTCGTCGAGCAGGCGCTCCACGAACCTGCCGCCGACGGGCAGCGTGCGGCCCATCGGCGCCGACGACGTGGCCGGGCAGGTGAGCTCCACCGCCACCGGCCCGTCGGCGTCACACGGTCCCACGAACGCCCACGAGGAGTGGACGTCGCCTGACAGGACCACGACCCCACCGCCCCGGCGCCGGATGGCGGCGGTGAGGGCGTCCCGCTCGGCGGGGTACCCGTCCCACTCGTCGGTGCAGATGGCGTGGCCGTCGACCACCGTGTAGCCGGCGGGCAGGGCCCGCCCGAGCGTCCGGCGGCCGGCCACCGGCAGATGCATCTCGCTGACCACGACCTGGCTGGTCAGCAGCGTCCAGGTCCGCGACCGGTCGGCCACCCGCTCGTGGGCCCACGCCCTTTGCTGCTCGCCGAGCAGGGAGCGCGACGGATCGTGGAGGTCCTTGGCCCCTTCGGCGTCAGCGTGCTGGTCGCGACCCGGGTAGCGGGTGTCGAGCAGGACAAGCTCGGCCAGGTCACCGAGCGCGATGGCTCGCCACTGCCGGGCGGGGTCGGTCTCGCCGCCGGTCGAGCGGACGGGCACCCACTCGGCTCGGGCGCGGGCGGCCGCCGCCACCCGGTCCTCCCAGGGGCCCTGTGTCTTGGGGTCGTGGCCCTTGGCGCCACCGTGCCAGGCGTTGTCGGCCAGGTCGTGGTCGTCCCATACGGCGACCATCGGGTGGCGCTGGTGCAGAGCCCGCACGTCGGGGTCGGCCCGCGTCTGGGCGTAGCGGGCCCGGTAGTCCTCGAGGGTCACGGTGGGGTGCGGGGGCTCGGGGGTCCGCTCGCCGGCCTCGTCGTCCTCGTAGACGTAGTCGCCGAGGTGCACTACCAGGTCCACCTCCCGCTCGGCCAAGGCCCGGTAGACGCCGAGGGGAACGGCGGCGTACTTCGCGCAGCAGACCAGCCCCAGGCGCAGCCGGTCGGCGGGCCCCTGGGGGAGAGTGCGGGTGCGGCCCACGGGCGAGCGGGTGCCTCCCCCGGTGAAGCCGTAGTGGTAGGTCGTGGCTGGTTCCAGGCCAGTGACGTCGACGGAGACCGAGCCGGCGCCATCGAGGTCCCGGGCCGCGAGCCCGGACGCGACCACGTCGGCCAGGTTCGGGTCGCGGGCGAGGACCCAGCGCAGGGGGTCGCCGCCTCCGGTGTTCGTCCAGAGGAGCACCGAGGTGGCGGTGGGCTCGAAGCTGGCCACGCCGTAGGGGAAGGGAGCTTCGTCGGAGCTGCGGTCGATTGCCATCGCCGCCTTTCCTACCCGGCGCTGCCAGACTTCGGCCATGTCCGACCCTGACGAAGGTCAACGCCCGTGGGGCACCTACACGGTGCTGGGCGAGGCGACCGACCACAAGGTGAAGCGCCTCGAGGTGCAACCGGGCAAGCGCCTCAGCTACCAGCGCCACGCCCACCGGGCCGAGCACTGGTTCGTGGTGGCCGGCCGGGGGCGCGTCACCCTGGACGGGCGGCTGGTCGACGTGGCCCCCGGCGACGCCGTCGACGTGCCCCTCGGCGCCGCGCACCGCATCGAGTGCACGGGTGACGAGCCGCTGGTGTTCGTCGAGGTGCAGCACGGCGAGTCCTTTGCCGAGGACGACATCGAGCGACTCGAGGACGACTACGGGCGCTGAATCTCGGGGCCGATCCGGGAACGGACGAGATCGGCGACCTCGCCTGGCTCCGCGTGGCGGCCGAGGGCGATCTTGGAGAAGATCAGCTCACCGTCGAGGGTGACCTCGAACCGTCCCTTCGAGGCGGGGACAAGCTCGACCGTGGTGATGATCGGAGCCCAGCCGCTCAGCAGCTCGTCCGTCAGACCGACGGCACGGGGGACGTAGTTTCAGGGGACGCAGAACTCGATGCGGAAGATGTGCCGGGGGTCGAGCACCTCGCCTCCTTCCTGTCATCGGTGATCACGGTCGGAGCCACCGTACCCTGGTGCACATGCAGCCCTCGGGTCTCCACCACGTGTCGATCAACGTTCCCGACGTGAGCGCGGCCGAGCGCTTCTACGTGGACGTGCTCGGCCTGCGGCGACGCTCCGACCGTCCGGACTTCGGCTTCGGCGGAGCGTGGCTCGACGCCGGCGAGCAGCAGGTCCACCTCATCGAGGCCCCGGCCGGAGACGGGCGGGGCCAGCACTTCGCCCTCACCGTGACCGACCTCGACGCCGCGTTGGCCGAGCTCCGTGCCGCCGGGATCGAGGTGGGCGATCCCTCTCCCGTCGGGCGGGGCCGCCAGGCCTTTCTCACCGATCCCGGCGGGAACCTGGTCGAGCTGCACCAACCCAGTACCTGAACGGCGGTGGGGCCCGCAGGCCCGAGTCAGAGGTGGGCTTCGATGGCGGCCTGGACGGCGGGGACGATGTCGTCCCAGTCCGTCCCGGGGCGCCGGCTGACGGTCACGAAGTCGTTGACACCGAACAACCCCACCACGCCGTCGATGGCGAAGATCGCCTCGGCGAAGGGCTCCCCGGCGGCGTCGGCAGGCGCGGTGACGTTCATGCGGGATGCGAGGGGCCGGTCGAGGGTGAACTTGAGGGCGTCGGGGTTCGGCGTCGGCGACGGCGTACCGGTGGTCACGCGCTGATGGTAGGGGCCTTACGGGGTCGCCGCGAAGGCCGCCTCCATCTGCTCGAGGCCTCCGAGCAGGGCCGATTGGCTGGCCTGGTCGAGGACGGCGTAAGCGGGGAGCACGATCTCGTCGGTGAGCCGCTCGGCGGCGGCCAGCTTGGCCCGCTCGGCGTCGGTGATCACCGGCGGGTCGTCGTCGCTCCAGCCGAACATGGCCACGTCGTTCGGGCGGCTGATGAAGTGGGCGGTGCGGCCGTCCAGACCTGAGGCCCGGACGGCGAGGAGGTGGGCGCTGCCCCGGAGCTCGCGGAGCACCGAGACGAGCTGCATGGCCCGACCGGGCAGGTCCTCCACCAGGGGCTCGCAGGCGAAGCCGGCGTAGAGGGCGAGGCCCACGGGGTCGGCGGCGTCGTGCACCGCTCCGGCGGCGGCGCAGAAGCCCTCGAGGTCGTCCATCGTCGAGAACCGGTCGCGCCCGAGCTGGGCGCAGCACTCCATGTAGGCCCTGGCCGCGTCGCGCGGCGCCATCACCGTCCGGGCCTTGTCCCAGATGGCGGCCAGCATGGACGGCTCGAAGTACCCGAAGGCGCTCACGATCACGCCCGCCTCCACGTCGCCGAGGACGCCGCCCCGGCCCAGGACGTAGAAGCTGACCGTGTCCAGCCCCAGCTCCTCGCCCCGGGCGATCGTCGGAGGCACGAAGTAGTAGGCCCAGCCCATGTCACGGATCTTGGGGCAGGCGATGGCCACGAGCTCTTCGGGTGTCATCGCCGCAGGGTAGGCCGGACCGCCGCACCTCAGATCAGATGAGGGTGAGGCCGCCGTCGACGGCAAGCACCTGGCCGGTGATGTAGCTGGCGTCGTCGCTGAGGAGGAACACGGTGGCCGCCGCCACCTCCCAGGCCGTGCCCTGGCGGCCGAGCGGCACCGGCGTGCGTTCGCGCGACGCCCGGCCCCGGGAGGCCCAGCGGCCGAGGGGGGTGTCGATGAGGCCGGGAGCCACCACGTTGGCACGCACGCCGCGGCGGGCGCCTTCGAGGGCGACGTGGCGGCACAGGCCACCGAGGGCCGCCTTCGAGCTGTCGTAGGCGGGCAGGCGGCTGCCGGGCTTCAGGCCGGCCACCGAGCTGATGAAGACGAGAGCAGCGCCCTCGGAGAGGTGGGCCATGGCCTCGCGGGCGAGGAGGAAGTGGCTGCGGACGTTCACCGAGAAGGTGACGTCCCAGTCCTCGGCGGTGGTACCGGCGAGGCCTCCGCCGCCCCGACCGATCCCCACGTTGAGGACGATCCCGTCGAGCGGCCGGTGAGCACCGTCCTCGCCCTCGGCGCCGACCGCCTCGGCGATCAGCCCGGTGCAGCCGTCCTCGGTGGACACGTCGGCCACCAGCACCGTCGCCGTCCCGCCTTCGGCCTCGATGAGGGCGGCCGTCTCCTCCGCCGAGGATGCGCTCCGGTCGGCGCACAGCACCGTCGCTCCCTCGGCCGCGGCCCGCACGGCGATGGCCCGACCGTTGCCGAGAGGGGCGTCCGGATCGTCGGACGGCTGGGTCCCGGCGCCGACCACGAGCACCCGCCGGCCGGCCAGCCGGACTGACGGCGAGGGGTCGGCCATGGCCGCACCCTAGACAGCGGTCGCTCAGGCTGACGGCGGGATCTCGAAGGTGAGATCGGTGAGCTGCTCGGAACGCTCCCACAGGCGACGGGCGTCATCGGCGTTCCGAGCGCGCCGGCTCGGGGTCTCGACCACGGGACGGCCCCGCGCCATCCAGCGGGGTCCGTAGAACTGCCCGCCGGCGGCGTGCGGGTCGGTCGCCGCCCGCACGAGGGGCAGGGCTCCGGCGGCGGCCGGCTGCAGGAAAGGCGCCACCGGCTTCATGAGCTTGTTCGTGATTCCGCCGCCCTCGTAGCCGAGGTCGGTGCGGGAGGTGCCGGGGTGGGCGGCCAGGGCCAACGTCGACGACCCGGCGCGCGTGAGGCGCCGGTGGAGCTCGGCGGTGAACAGCAGGTTGGCCAGCTTGCTCTGGAAGTAGGGCTGCCAGCGGTCGTAGCGGCGGCGCTCGAAGAACAGGTCGTCGAGCCGCAGCCGCCCGGCTCGGTGGCCGATGCTCGACATGGTCACGATCCTGGAGCCCGGCGTGGCGAGCACGAGGGGCGCCAGGCGGGCGGTGAGGGCGAAGTGGCCGAGGTGGTTGACCCCGATCTGCATCTCGAAGCCGTCGTCGGTCCGTGCCTCGTCGATGGCCATCAGCCCGGCGTTGTTGATCAGCAGGTCCAGGCGATCCTCGCCGTCGAGGACCGCTCCTGCGCCGGCGGCGATCGAGGCGAGGTTGGCGAGGTCGACGGACACGACCTCGACCGGTGCCGAGGCCACCGCCCGGATCTGCTCGGCGGCCGCTTCGGCCTTGGTGGCGTTGCGACAGGCGAGGAGCACCCTGGCGCCGTTCCGGGCCAACAGCTTGGCCGCCTCGAAACCCAGACCGGCGTTCGATCCGGTCACCAGAGCGGTCTTCCCATCGAGCGGCGGCACGGTGAAACCCGTGGGACGGCTCACGTCGGCCCGCCCGGCCCCCGCGGCAGGACGAGGTCGAGGATGCGGTCGGGAAGGTCCTCGTGCAGGGGAAGGCCTTGAAGGGCGTGGTGCCAGACGACCGCCGCTCCGACCTCCGCGATCAGCTCGACATCGGTGTCGGCCGGGAGGTCCCCACGCTGCACCGCCGAGCGGACGAGCTTCCGGGTGTGGGCCCGCTTGGCGCCGATGACCGACCGCTCGAACTCGGCGGCCAGATCGGGGTGACGGAGCCGGTCTCCCATGAACGCGATGAGGACCTTGCCGCCGCTCTCGTCCCGCAGGTGCTCGACCAAGGGCCGCAGCATGCTCCGGAGGTCGGCCCGCAGGTCTCCCGTGTCCGGGAGGTGGTCGGTGATGCAGGCCCGGGTGCGGACGGCGTCTACGACGAGCTCGGCCTTGCTGTCGTAGCGGCGGTAGATGGTGGCCTTGCCCACCCCGGCCCGGGCGGCCACCCCCTCGATGCTCACAGCGGCGTAGCCACCCTCGACGAACGCGTCCACGGTGGCGGTCAGGATGGCGAGATCGCAGGCCGGGTCGCGCCGTCGGCCGGCTCGCGCCGGCTCCTCGTCGACGACGGCCATCAGTCGGCTTCGGCGTACACGCCGGCGGGCTCGTCGTCCTCGGCGGCGGCGGAGAGGTCGATCGGCGCCTCCTCGAGGGGACGGGCGGGCAGGAAGCGGGCGACGCCGATGGCGGCCACGAACGTGATGGCGGCGGCGACGGTGAACGCCACGTGCATGCCGCCGACGAAGCTGTCCTGGGCGGCCGGGATGATCTGGGCGGCGAAGGGCCTGGCCGGGGGGGCCTTGCTGGCCACCTCGACGGCCCGGCCCACGTTGTCGCTGACCTGGGCCAGGAGCGGCGGCGGCAGCACACCCCCCAGCTTGTCAGTCATGGCCGAGCCGTAGTGGCTGGCCAGCAGCGAGCCGAAGACGGCCACGCCGACCGCCCCGCCCACCTGGCGGGTGGTGTCGTTCACCGCTGAGCCCACGCCCGCCTTGGTGCGGGGCAGGGAGCCCATGATGGAGTCGGTGGCCGGGGCCATGATGTTCCCCATCCCCATGCCGAGCACGAGGCTGATGGCGATGACGTGAAGCGTGGAGCTGCCGGCGTCGACGGTGTTGAACAGCAGCAGCGCGGTGGTCACCAGCAGCAGGCCGCCGGTGACGACCACCTTGTTCCCGAACCGCCGCACCCACGTGTTCGAGGCCAGCGCGCAGGCCATCAGGACGATGGCCTGGGGAAGGAGGACGGCGCCGGCCTTGACCGTCGAGTAACCGAGCACGGGCTGCAGGTACTGCGTGAGCAGGAACAGGGTGCCGAAGAGGGCGAGGAACGTGAGGGTGATGGCCCCGCTGGCGGCGCTGAAGCGCGGGTCCGAGAAGAAGTGCATGTCCAGCATCGGATGCGAGCTGTGGAGCTCCCACAGCATGAACGCGGCCAGGATGGCGAAGCCGACGGCGAAGCCGGCGAGGGTGCCGCCCGAGGTCCAGCCGTGCGACGGCGCCTCGATGACCGCCCACAGGACGGCGGTCAGGCCGGCGATCGACAGCACTGCGCCGATCGGGTCGAGCCGCGGCTTGGACGGGTCTCGCGATTCCGGGACGAGCACGTACCCGAGCACGAGGCCGATGACGATGATCGGCACGTTCACGATGAAGACCGCACCCCACCAGAAGTGGGCGAGGAGGAACCCGCCGGTGATCGGCCCGAGACCGATGCCGAGGGCGGACACCCCGGCCCAGACGCCGATGGCCTTGCCCCGTTCGGCGGGCTCGGTGAAGACGTTGGTGATGATCGACAGGGTGGAGGGCATGATGAACGCCCCACCCACGCCCATCAGCGCCCGGGCGGCGATGAGGGTGGTGGCCGTGTCCGCGAACGCCGAGATGAGGGATCCGAGCCCGAACACGGCCAGGCCGCCGGCCAGGGCCCGGTACCGGCCGAAGCGGTCCCCGAGGCTGCCGGCGGTGAGCAGCAGCCCGGCGAAGACGATCACGTAGGCGTCGACGATCCACTGCTGCTGGCTGGCCGACGCGTTGAGCCCGCCCTCGCTGATCGGGTCGGCCAACGTCGGGAGCGCGACGTTGAGGATGGTGTTGTCGAGCGTGATCACGATCAGGCTGATGCAGAGCACCAGCAAGGTGAGCCACCGGCGGCGGTAGGCGATGTCAGGGTCTCGGAGGGCAGCTCGCATGGTGGGCATTCCTAGACGGTAGCGGATCGAAACGCCCCCGCCTCGCAACCTCGGGCGGCGGCGGGTTCTGGCATGCGTTCCCGGGGTCATAGGGCCGGCTGTGCATGCCAGAACCAGCGGGCTCGACCTCGGGAACCGGGCGGGGCCCGGGTGCGTCCCACCTGCCAGCCCCATCGTCGTCCGGGTGACGGGGTCCGAGGAGGATGAGATGAGCGAGCGATCCCATGTCCGCAAGGGCCGCCGCCTGGTGGCCACGGCCGTCGGGGTGCTGGGCCTGACCGCGCTGTCCGGTGCGCTGGCCGCCCCGGCGGGGGCGTGCGGGGGCCTGGTGGGCCAGAACGGCACCGTCCAGTTGGTGCGGACCACCACCCTGGCCGCCTACCACGGGGGTGTGGAGCGCTACGTGACGTCCTTCGAGTTCAGCGGCGAGGGCGAGGAGGTGGGTTCGATCATCCCCCTGCCGGACATCCCGACCAAGGTCGAGCGCGGCGGGGACTGGACCCTGCAACGGCTGGCGCAGGAGGTGGCCCCGCCGTCGCCCGTGTCCGCCGCCGCCGAGGACAGCGCGGCCAAGTCCGCCCCGGAGATCATCCTCGAGACGAAGATCGACGCCCTCGACATCACCGTGCTGAAGGGGGGCGGGCGCGAGGTGGGGGAGTGGGCGGTCGACAACGGCTTCTTCCTGACCCCCGACGCTCCCGAGGTCCTCGACTTCTACGGCGACCGGAGCCCGGTGTTCATGGCCGCCAAGTTCGACGCGTCGCGGGCGGCCGAGCTGGGCCAGACCGCCGGCCAGGGCACGCCGATCATGTTGACCATCCCCACAGATGAGCCGTGGGTGCCGTTGCGGATCCTCGGCCTCGGGTTGAGGGAGAGCCAGGTGGTGGAGGCCGACGTCTTCCTCCTGACCGACGACGAGCCGAAGCTGCTGGCGGGCGGGCCGGGACTGACCGTCGACCGCAGTGAATCGGCCTCGGGATCCCTCCTCGCCGACCTGCGCTCGGACAAGGGCATGGAGTGGGTGCCGACCGAGATGTGGCTGTCCCACCTCCTGGTGGACGCTCCCGCCAGCGACCTCGACTACGACCTGGCCGTCTCGGCCCACGAGCGCACCCTGCCCTCGATCCGGGCCGCCGGCATCCCTGCGCCCGAGGCGCGGGTGATCGAACCGCCCCGGTCGGATCGGCCGTGGTGGCCGGTCGGGTTGGGCCTCGCCACCGGCGCCCTCGTGCTGGTCGCCGGGATCGCCCGCGGCCGGCGCCTCGATGCCGTCACCGGCCACGGGTCGCCGGCATGAGAGCCCGGCTGGCCATCGTCGTCCTCATCGCCACCCTCGCTCCCATGGCCGCCGCCTACGGGCTCGGCGCCGCCGGGGCCGGGACGTCGGACCCACCCCTGGGCCCGGGGATCGTGACCGTCGACGTGGACATCCACTACAGCCGGTTCTCGATCGGGGACCTGCGGGTGTACGAGGGCACGCTCGTGCGCTTCGTCGTGACCAACCGGGACCCGATCCGCCACGAGCTCATCGTGGGGCCCGACGAGGTGCACGCCGCCCACGAGCAGGGCCATGACGCGTTCCACCCGCCGGTGCCCGGTGAGGTGTCGGTCGACGCGGGCGAGACGGGGCTGACGACGTACCGGTTCGACGACCCAGGTGAGGTCCGCTTCGCCTGCCACCTGCCCGGCCACGTCGCCTACGGGATGGAGGGCACGGTCACCGTCGTTCCGGCGTGACCGTGCCCTCCCCGCCCCCTACGCGGCCGCCACGATCCGCCGGTCGAAGTCGGCGGCCAGATCGAGCAGCGCGGTGCGGCAGTCGCCGGTGAAGGCGGGCCCGTGCATGAGCGCCAGGGTGTCGACGTCGAGGTCGGCGAGACGGCGAACGGTGGCGGCGCTGGTGGGGGCCAACGACGACGCCCCGAACAGGTCCTCGGCGGCGATGGCGGGCCCCACGATGTCGTCGGTGCTGGTGGCGGCGTAGGAACCGGTCCGGGTGAACAGGTCGCCGCAGAACAGCGTCCGGGTCGTCTCGTCTTACAGGAGGCCGGCCTCCCACGCGTGGGGCACGTGAGGCGTGTCGAGCCAGCGCATGGCGTGCCCGCCGAGGTCGAGCACCTCACCGTCGGCCAGCGGTCGGGGCGGGCGGTCGGCGACGTCGGCGAGGGACACCATGCAGCCGGTCCGGCTCTGGACGACGGTCGACCGGGGCGCCGCGCCCAGCCACTCGTTCATCGAACCGGACTCGTCCGCCTCGACGTGGCCGAACGACACCCAGCGCAGGTCCACGACGGGCAGCACCCGGGACACCGCCTCTGAGGTCAGCGGGAACATCTGGCGGTGCCCGGTGTGGAACAGCAGGGGTTCGTCCCACGTGACGAGGTACTGGTTGAAGCTGAAGTCGGCGTCGGCCACGTACGTCGTGAGCTGGTGGACGCCATCGGCGATCTCGGACAGTCGTGTCTCCATCAGAACGGCACCTCCTGGGTCAGCAGTCCGGCCCCGGTGGCGCGGCCTGAAAGGATCCGGCAGAACTCGACGGCGTCGACGTTCAGCGACTCGTCGCCACCGCCCGCGGTGAACGTCCCGCCGGCGGGCCCGTCCAGGACGAGGGTGAAGGGCCGGCCGTGGCGGCGGGCCCACTCGGCGACCACGTCGGCGACGATCCGGCCGTCGTGGTCGGCGGTGAGCACCATCGGACGGTCGGTCGCCCGGGCGATGTCGACGCGGTGCATCCACGTGTCGCGGGTGAGGATGACGTCGAGCAGGTAGCCCATCCGCCAGGTCTCGGTGCCGCCCGCCACCTCCTGCTTCATGGGCATCCTCCGCGGGAGCCGGGGCACCCGGGAGCGGGCCTTGGCCGATCGCGGGCCCACGGCCCTGAGCCGCTCGACCAGCTCCTCGGTGGTGAGACCGGCGCGCTCTGCCACCTGCGCCGCCGTCATCCCGTCGATGAGGGGACCGTCACCGGCGGCCTTCCTCGCCGCCCGCATCTGGTGCACGAACTGGCCGACCGAGGTGAAGGCCTCCATCCCGCCGAGCACGTGGGCGGCGAGCGCCCGCACGTCCCAGGCGGGGCAGTCGGTGGGCCGGGACCAGTCGTCGCCCTCGAGCGACGCGATCAGGTGCGCGGCCCGGTCGTTCTCGGTGGCGGCGAGCGTGACCGCCTCGTCACGGTCGATGGCCGGCACCTGGTCGACGGAGGTCGTCGTCATCATGTTGGGGCCCTCCTCGGGCTCTTGGGTTTGGGTCGTGACACGTGGTCGAAGTACATCGCCATGGCGTCGTCGACGAGCCGGGTCCATCGGTCGCCGCCGGGGTCGTTCGAGATCTGCTGGTCGGTGAGGCCCGTGCCGATGGCGGTCAGCAGATCGACCGACCGCTCGTCGGTGATGCCGATTCCGGCCAGGCGCCGGCGCAGAGCGTCGAGGCCGGCGATGGAGATGGCGAAGGATTCGGGCGAGGGCTCAAAGCCCGGGATCGTCCGCTGGAACAGCAGCTGGTAGCGGACCGGGTCCTCGGTGCAAAACTGGACGAAGAAGGCGCCGACCGCTTGGAGGTCCCGGAGGGCGTCGCCTGTGGTCTCGAGGGCTGCCTCGCGCTCGAGGTACTCCCGGGCGCCCTGGGCGAACATGGCGTCGAAGATGGCGTGCTTCGAGTCGAAGTACGAGTAGAGCGACGGCGCCCGCATGCCGAGCTTGGCGGCCAGGTCGCGCAGCGACAGCCCCGCCAGGCCCTCGGCCCTAACGACCTCCCACGCCGCCGCGACGATCTCCGCCTGCGTTGCCTCACGGCGTTCCCTTCGTCGATCACGAGTAGGCTCTACTAACACCGTTCGGAGTATCGGACGATGTACGGAACTTGTCAAGGGCGACGGCAAGGTGGACGATGAGGCCCTTCGGCGGATCCTCTCCGAGACCGTCGCCACCGTCTACGAGCTGGTCGGCCCCTTGTGCACCGAGGAGGCCGCCGACGTGATCTGGGCGACCAACAGCTCCGAGCTCTACGTGCTGCTCACCGTCGAGCGGGGCTGGCCGGCCGACCGCTACGAGCGCTGGCTGGCCGACACGTGGTGTCGCCTCCTCCTACCGGACACCGCCCGGGCCGGCCGGGCTGGCCGAGATTAGTTCCTTATCTATCTCCCCGGATCGTTGTGCTGGCGGGCCGGTGGGCTCACTATCAGCGCTGCCCCCACCCACAGAAAGCAGGGCGACATGAAGAGGTTCTGGATGTCAGTCATCGCGGCGCTGATCAGTACCGCGGCGCTTGGTGTCGCCGCCGGTCCGGCCACCGCCGCTCCCGCCACCGTCACCGTCGAAGACCCTGGCAATGGCGGGGCCTGTGGCACCGTTTGCTGGGCCCACTATGTGGTGTTCCGGGGTAGGCCGATGATGGAGTGGTACGCCCACGTCAAGGCCACGCCGAACCTGAGCGATCGGTTCGACATGGACAACAACGGGTGTAGCGCACCGGGCTGGACCGAGTTCACCACGGCCGGGTGGTCTGAGATCTTCCATCGGGCCTGTGTGATCCACGACTTCGGCTACCGGAACTTCGGCCCCGGCGAGATCCACGTCAACCGCGCGTACCTCACCTTCGGCCAGCCCGACTGGGACGCCGACACCGACAAGGAGTGGATCGACCAGCGGTTCAAGCAGATGATGATGTGGATCTGCGCCGAGCGGGACCAGCCCGGCGGCCCGGATGCCGGCCACTGGGACACCTGCGAGAAGTGGGCTAACACCTACTACTCGGGCGTGCGATGGGGCGGCAACGACGCCTGGAACAACGGCTAGCGGTCCGTTCGCCCGCCGCAGCAGGCACGCCAGTCGGGCCGGGCGCACCTCACCGCTGGTGGGGGCGCCCGGCCCTTGCGCGCCAGGAGGTGTGGCCCGGGATGAAGCTCTCCTCAGGGGCTTGCAGCGCAGGCCGGTTGCTCGCTCGACGTGTTCCCCCAGGCACGAGTCTCGGAGCCCCACCGGTTTGACCGCAGCCGAGCCGATCGGCGAGCGACCCATGAACACGGCGCCTGGACCGGCGAAGCCGGACAACGGCGATCCCCACGGCGGCCCTACCTATCCGCGCAGGTCCTAATCCCCTCGACCGAGGCCGGAATCGGGCGGGAACGCGGTCTCGCCTTCGTCCCACCGCCGCAACGACTCGAACGGGAAGACCCCAGTCGAGTGGCCGTCGTTCCACGTGATGTCGAGGGCCCACGCCCCATGGAGCGCGGCCGATTCGATGCGCAGCGGTGTCGGGCTGCCTGGGCGGGGCCATGGTGCCTCGCCACGGTCCCGCTGCCCGCGGCAGCCGGCGCAGGGGCACCCCTGGCGCAGGGTGAGGAGGTCGAACCGGGCCACGTGGCCGTCGAGGAACGTGATGGTCACGCCCTCGGCCCGGTCGACGTCGATGGTCGCCGGCTCGTACCGGTCATCCATCGACGGCGACCTCCGGCCGGTGGGACCGGTTGGGCCGGGCGTAGCGGGAGAAGCTCGGGACCCAGGCGGCGAACGCGGCGGCCCCCAGCACGCAGGCCACGCCGCCCGACACGATGGCGAACGGCAGGCCCACCAGGCCGCCGACCACGCCCGCCTCGACGTCGCCGAGGACGGGCCCGCCGGCGTAGACGGCGATCTCCACGCCGCTCACCCGGCCCCGCATGTCGTCAGGGGTGATGTCGGCGGCGATGGTCGAGCGATAGATGCCCGAGATCATGTCGGCGGCCCCGGCACAGGCCAGCATGGCCATCACCACGGCTGGCACCCGTGTGAGGCCGACCACGGCGATCGCCGTCCCCCAGGCGGCCACGCTCAGCACCACGGCCCGGCCGTGGCGGACAACCCTCCCGCTCCACCCGCTGAACAGCGACGCCAGGAAGGCGCCGCTCGCCACCGAGGACAGGAGCAGGCCGTAGGTGGCGGCACCCCCGCCGAGGCGCTCGGCCAGGGCTGGGAACAGGGCTCGGGGCATGCCGAACACCATGGCCAGCAGGTCGATGGTGAACACGCTCACGATGACGGACCGCCCCCGCAGGAAGCGCAGCCCCTCGATGATCGACGCCGCCGAGGCCCGGCCACCGGCCAGCGGGGGGGCGGAGGCCACGCCGGCGAAGGCGACCAGGGCCAGCACGTAGGTGGCGACGTCGATCCCGTAGGCGGTGGCGAGGCCGAGACCGCCTATGACCACTCCGCCCAGGGCCGGGCCGACCATCATCCCGAACGAGCCGTAGGTGGACTGCAGGGCGAACGCCGCCGGCCGCAGCGGTTCGTCGAGGAGCAGCGGCAGCAGGGACCGGAGGACCGGGAAGCTGAGCGCGAACAAGGCGCTGGCGACCCCTCCGAGCACGTAGAGCAGCCAGAGCCGAGGCTGGTCGAGCGACGCGTTCCCGGCGAGGGCCAGCGCGCAGGCGAGCTGGCCGGCGGTGACCGCGAGCAGCAACGTCCGCTTGTCGAGGCTGTCGGCCAGGGCTCCACCCATGAGCGAGCAGGCCAGCAGCGGCACCAGCTGGGCCACGCCCAGGAGGCCCACGGCCAGCGAGGACCCGGTCTGGTGGAACACCTGGTACGGCAGGGCGGCCATGGTGATGGTGCTGCCCACGAACGACACCGCCTGGCCCATCCAGAGGCGGCGGAAGTCTGGGGACACCCGCAAGGGCGTCAGGTCGAGCAGTACGCCCACGGGCGAGGACGGTACGTCAGCGACCGAGGGTTCGTCGGAGGCGGAACCAGCGGTAGCCGTACCCGGCCAGCGTGAGGCCGGCGAGGTCGTCGGTCGCGTCCGGGTAGTCCTGGTCGGCAAGGACCTCGATGACCGGGCCCTCCTGGCCGGCCTGGCGGCCGAGGTCGACGGAGCAGGGTTCGTCGGCCAGGTTCGTGAGGGCGACCATGGTCCCGCCCGGTGCGTCGAAGTGCAGGGCGAGCACGTGGCGGAGGCCGACATCGACCGTCGTGCACGTTCCGACGCCGAACTCGGGACACTCCCGCAGCGTGTGCAGCGTGCGTTCGAACCAGGCGAGCAGTGAACCGGGGTCGTGCCGCTGGGCGTCGACGTTGACGTCCTCGTACCCGAAGGGCCCGCCGGTGACGACCGGTCGGCGCAGAGCTTTCGGCTTCGCCGTCGAGAAGCCGGCGTTGGCGGTTCCGGACCACTGCATCGGCGTGCGGATGGCGTCGCGCTCGCGTAGCGAGAGGTCCTCACCCATGCCGATCTCGTCGCCGTACCGGAGCACCGGGGTTCCCGGGAGGGTGAGCTGCAGGGCGTAAGCCATCTCGATGCGGCGACGATCGCCGCCGAGCATGGGGGCGAGGCGTCGGCGGATGCCGCGCCCGTAGAGCTGCATGTCCTCGTCCGGGCCGAAGGCGGCGAACACGTCGTCATGCTCGTGGCCGCTCAGCCGGCCGAGGTCGACCTCGTCGTGGTTGCGCATGAACGTGGCGAACTGGCAGCCCTGCGGCAGGACCGGGGTCTCCGCCAGTCCCTGGACGATGGGCGCGGCCTCGCCTCGGGCCAGCGCCAGGAACGTGCGCTGGTTCAACAAGAAGTTGAACATCATCGGCAGCCGCTTGCCCTCACCGAAGTAGGCGAGGAGACGGTCGGACTCGACGTTGGCCTCGGCCAGCACCACCGCGTCACCGCGACGCCAGGACATCGTGTCGTGGAACTGATCGAGCCAGGTGAAGTCCTGGCGCGGCTCGGGCTCGTTCGGGTGGGTCAGCTCGATGATGAACGGAGCGGCGTCGAGGCGGAAGCCTGAGACTCCGAGCGCCAACCAGAAGCCGATGATCTTGCCGATCTCGTCGCGCACGTCGGCGTTCGCCATGTTGAGGTCGGGCTGGAAGTCGAAGAACCGGTGGTAGTACCAGGCCCCGGCCTCCTGGGACCAGGTCCACGTCGTGTCCTGCACGCCGGGGAAGACCATGCCCTGGCGTAGGTCCGTCGGCTCGGTCTCGGACCACACGTACCAGTCCCGGTAGCGGGAGCCCTCATCTGCGCACGCCGACCGGAACCACGGGTGTTGGTCCGATGTGTGGTTCACGACGAGGTCGATCATCACCCGGAGGCCCCGGTTGCCGGCCTGGTGCACCATCTCCACGAAGTCGCCGAGGGAGCCCAACGATGGGTGGACGGCGTAGAAGTCGGTGATGTCGTACCCGTCGTCACGGTTCGGTGAGGGGTGGACCGGGTTCAGCCAGATGCAGGTGGCGCCGAGCCGGGCGATGTGATCGAGGCGGGTGATGAGCCCCGGAAGGTCGCCGATGCCATCGCCGTCGGAGTCCTGGAAGGTGTCGACGTCGAGGCAGTAGACGACCGCCTCCCGGTACCAGCGTTCATCCATGCCCGTTCTTACCAGGCGATCAGCCGAGGTGCAGCCAGAGGCGCACGTGGCGGCGGAGGGCCTCGACGCCGGTGCCCTTGGTGGCGCTGACCCAGACGATGTCCGAGGGCAGAAGGTCGCAGCCGGCGGCCACCTCCCGCTTTCGCCTCTCGCGTTGCGACGACTTGACCTTGTCGGCCTTGGTGGCGACGACGGAGTGGGCGACGGTGTGGGAGCGGAGCCACCCGAGCATGGTGACGTCGAGCTTGGTCGGGCCGATCTCACCGTCGACGAGGACGACGACCATCTCGAGCGGCTCGCGCTCGAGCAGGTAGCCCTCGATCATCTGCTGCCAGGTCGCACGGACCCGGCCCGGTACGGATGCGAAGCCGTACCCCGGGCAGTCGATCACGGTGGCACCGTCGGTGACCTCGAAGCAGTTGAGCAACTGCGTGCGCCCCGGGGTCTTGGACACGTGGGCCAGGGCCTTGCGGTTGCCGAGCGCGTTGAGCAGCGAGGACTTGCCCACGTTCGACCGTCCCACCACGGCCACCTCGGCCCGGCTCGGCGGCAGCTGGCCGACGGAGGGGGCCGAGAGCACGAACCGGAGTGGCAGGGGCCCGCTCATGGCCCGACCCTCCCACGCCCGGGGCTGAGGACCGACCGAACCCAAATCACACCCATGTGGTTTGTCACACCTCCCACGGATACTGGTTCCTGTCGGTATCGGGGCCCACGGCCCTTCTTCACGAGGGGGAGAAAATGGACGCAACCGGGTTCGCACGGGTGACGGGGTTCATGGAGGCGATGGCGGCGGGCGACGTCGCCGCCGCGTTCACGCTGGAGGCCGAGTTCGCGCCCCAGCTCCGGGCGGCGGTGCGGCGGGTGCTATCGGGGAGGGGCACCGAGCTGACCCGCGCCGAGGTGGACGAGCTCTTGCACGATGTCGTGCTCGAGCTCCACGACCGGGCGGCGGCGTGGCGGCCCGACGGTGGCGCGCTCCCCTGGGTCTGGGCCGAACGTCGCATCGCCAACGTGGTCGACCGCCACCTCGGGCTGTTCACCGACCCGCTCGACCACGACCGGGTGGCCGAGCTCGAGGACCGCGCCGCGGGCGGCGCGGGGGCGGGTCCGACGCCGATCGCGAGCGACGTGGAGCCGCCGTCCATGGTCCTGCTCGAGCGGCTCGTGGGGCGGGATGACCGGGTTCGGCTGCTGTGCGAGGCGCTCGCCGCGGTGGCCACGCTGCGCGACGGCGAGCTCTTCCTCGAGATGCTCGTGCAGGAGTGGCTCGGCGACCGCGCCCCGGCCACCTCGGTCGGGCCCCGCTTCGCCATGTCGGCCGATGCCGCCCGCCAGCAGAAGCGGCGGGTGACCACCCGGTTGCGGCTCCTGGCCGCTTCCGACGAGCACTTCGCCGCCCTCGCCGACCTCCCTTCGGTGGCATGAGCGCCCGACCTGTCCCGTCGGCGCGGAACGGGCCAGCGCTGCACGGCGCCCGGGCCCGGCACCCGGCGGCCCGGGCCGGCCGGCCTGATCCGTTCGGCCTCGCCATTAGGGTCGCCGGCTCGCTGGCCGCCGGCGGGGCGCTCGCCCCCGAGGTGGCGGCCGCCGCGCTGGCCACCCGGGGGCTGTGGGGGATGGACCGCGACGACTTCGCCGCCGTCCTCGGCCTGCCACTCAGCCTGGTCGTCGCGGTCGAGGCCGGGGAGACCGGAGCCGGGGCCGTCCCGCTCGCCCTCCGGCGGTCCATCCCGTATCCGGACCTGCTGGCCCGGCTCCTCCGCACCGGCGCGGCGCGGTCGGTATCGTCGCCGGCGCTGGGGGCGTGAACGGGAGGCCAGATGGGCAAGGTCCGAGCGGTGGTGGCCCGAGCCAAGGGCGAACCGGTGACGGTGGAGACCATCGACGTCCCCGACCCCGGCCCCGGTGAGGCGCTGGTGGCGGTGCAGGCCTGCGGCGTCTGCCATACCGACCTGCACTACCGGCAGGGCGCCATCAGCGACGACTTCCCCTTCCTCCTCGGCCACGAGGCGGCGGGGGTGGTCGAGGCGGTGGGTCCCGACGTCGGCGACATCGCCCCCGGGGACTTCGTCGTCCTCAACTGGCGGGCCGTCTGCGGCCGGTGCCGGGCGTGCCGGCGGGGCCGGCCGTGGTACTGCTTCGACACCGCCAACGCCACCCAGCCCATGACCCTCGACGGCGTCCCCCTCAGCCCCGCCCTCGGCATCGGCGCCTTCGCCGAGAAGACCCTGGTGGCGGCCGGGCAGGCCACGAAGGTGGACCCCCGGGCCCGACCGGAGGCGGCCGGGCTCCTCGGGTGCGGGGTCATGGCGGGGCTCGGCGCCGCCCTGCTCACCGGCGAGGTCGGGCCGGGGGACTCGGTCGCGGTGTTCGGGTGTGGTGGCGTCGGCGACGCCGCCATCGCCGGGGCCCGCCTGGCCGGGGCGGCGGAGATCATCGCCGTCGACCTCGACGCCGGGAAGCTCGAGCTGGCCAAGGCGTTCGGCGCTACCCACACCGTCAACGCCGGCGAGGAGGACCCGGTGGAGGCCATCCGTGGGCTCACCGGCGGCAACGGGGCCGACGTCTGCATCGAGGCGGTCGGCCACCCCGAGGTCATGAAGCAGGCCTTCTACGCCCGTGACCTGGCCGGCACGCTCGTCCAGGTGGGCGTGCCCGACCCCGCCATGCGGATCGACCTGCCCATGATCGACTTCTTCGGCCGGGGCGGGCGCCTGAAGCCGTCGTGGTACGGGGACTGCCTGCCGAGCCGGGACTTCCCGCTGCTGATCGACCTCTACCTCCAGGGCCGCCTCGACCTCGACCGGTTCGTGTCCGAGACGATCCCGCTGGAGGGGGTCGAGGAGGCGTTCGGAGCGATGGAGCGCGGTGAGGTGCTCCGCTCGGTCGTGGTGCTGTGACCCGGGGTCGCGTGGAACGGGTCGTCACATCCGGGGTGTTCTCCATCGACGGGGAGGACTTCGACGTCGAGAACAACATCTGGCTGGTAGGCGACGAGCGCGAGGTGGTGGTCATCGACGCCGCCCACGACCACGGGCCGATCGTGGAAGCGGTCGCCGGCCGCAGGGTCCTCGCCGTGGTCTGCACCCACGGTCACAACGACCACATCAACGCCGCCCCGGCCCTGGCCGACGCCGTGGGCGCACCCATCTGGCTGCACCCCGACGACACCATGCTCTGGGACGCCGTCCACCCCTCGCGGGCCCCCGACGGCACGCTGGCCGACGGTGGCGTCGTCACCGTCGCCGACCGCCGCTTGGAGGTGCTCCACACGCCGGGCCACAGCCCCGGTGGTTGCTGCCTCCACGATCACGAGCTGGGGATGCTGTTCTCCGGGGACACCCTCTTCCGGGGCGGGCCCGGTGCGACCGGCCGGTCGCACTCGGACTTCGGCCGCATCGTCGAGAGCATCCGCACCCGGCTCCTCCCCCTCCCGCCCGACACGGTCGTCCACACCGGTCACGGCGACGACACCACCATCGGCGACGAGGCGCCCCACCTCGACGAGTGGATCGCCCGGGGCCACTAGACCGGCCCCGACGTGCTGCTCGCCGACCTGGTCGCCACGTCCGAGGCGGTGACCGCCACCTCGGCGCGGACGGCCAAGGTGCAAGCGCTCGCCGATCTGCTGCGCCGTCTGGCGCCGACCGAGATCGAGCCGGCGGTGGGCTTCCTCACCGGTGAGCTCCGCCAGGGCCGGGTCGGGGTGGGATGGGCGACCGTCGCCGGACGGGCCACCCGCCCCGCCGAGGTGCCCACCCTCACGGTGGCGGAGCTCGACGCCACCCTCGACCACCTCCTCGGCCTGCACGGGCCGGGATCGGCCGGCACCCGGGCGGAGGTGCTCGACGACCTCCTCGGTCGGGCCACCGCCGCCGAGGACGGCTTCCTCCGTCGCCTGCTCGTGGGCGAGCTGCGCCAAGGGGCGTTGGAGGGCGTGATGATCGAGGCGGTCGCCGCCGCCGCAGGGGTGCCGGCGGCCGCCGTGCGCCGGGCCCACATGCTCGCCGGCCGCCTCGGGCCGACCGCGGTCACCGCCCTGACCGGCGGCGTCCCCGCCCTCGCCGCCGTGGGCCTGGAGCTGCTCCGGCCGGTGCGCCCGATGCTGGCCTCGACCGCTCCCGACGTGGCCGCCGCCGTCGCGGAGCTGGGCCGGGTGTCGGTGGAGTGGAAGCTCGACGGCGCCCGCATCCAGGTCCACCGGTCCGGTGACGCCGTCGCCGTCTACACCCGCAACCTCCGCGACGTCACCCCCCGCCTGCCCGAGGTGGTCGAGTCGGTGCGCTCGCTCCCCGCCGAGGACATCGTGCTCGACGGGGAGACCCTCGCCCTCGGCGACGACGACCGGCCCCGCAGCTTCCAGGACACCATGGCCCGCTTCGGGGCCGACGCTGCCCGCAGCCAGCAGCTCCGCCCGTGGTTCTTCGACTGCCTGCACGCCGACGGCGCCGACCTCCTGGACCTTCCCCTCGAGGAGCGGTTGCAGGTCCTCGACCGGGCCGCGCCGGGGCTGCGGGTCCCGGGCGTGGTGACCGAGGACCCGGTCGGCGCCGCCGCCGTGCTGGCCGAGTCACTGGCTGCCGGCCACGAAGGGGTGATGGTGAAGGCGGCCGGGGGCACCTACCAGGCCGGGCGCCGGGGCCGGTCCTGGCAGAAGGTGAAGCCCGTGCACACCCTCGACCTCGTCGTCCTGGCCGTCGAGTGGGGCAGCGGGCGCCGCCAGGGATGGCTGTCGAACCTGCACCTCGGCGCCCGGGGCGGCGACGGCGGCTTCGTGATGGTGGGCAAGACGTTCAAGGGGCTGACCGACGCCATGCTGGCGTGGCAGACCGAGCGCTTCCTGGCTCTCGAAACCGGCCGTAGCGGCCACGGCGTGGTGCAGGTCCGTGCCGAGCAGGTGGTGGAGGTGGCCTTCGACGGCGTGCAGCGGTCCCGCCGCTACCCCGGCGGCGTCGCCCTGCGCTTCGCCCGGGTGGTCCGCCATCGCGACGACAAGGGCCCGGCGGAGGCCGACACCATCGAGGTGCTCCAGGCCCTGCTCCCCTGAGGGCATGCGCGGATAGGTAGGACCGCCATCGGATCGCCGTTGTCCGGCTTCGCCGGAACAGGCGCTGTGCTGCTGGGTCGCTCGCCTTCGGCTCGGCTCCTTGGCCTCGGCGCTCCTCAGCGCAGCGTGGTCGGCGTGATGGGAACGGTGAGAACGGTGGTCGGCGCCGTGGTCGGCGCCGTCGTGGGAGGTGCGGTCGTGGGAGGTGCGGTCGTGGGAGGTGCGGTCGTGGGAGGTGCGGTGGTGGGAGGTGCGGTGGTGGGAGGTGCGGTGGTGGTGGTGGTCGGCGCCGTCGTGGTCGTGGTCGGCGCGGTCGTGGTGGTGGTCGGCGCCGTCGTGGTCGGTGCGGTGGTCGGCGCGGTGGTCGGCGGCGCCGTCGTGGTCGTGGTGCTGGTCGTCGTGGTCGACGTGGTCGTGGTGGACGTCGAGGTGGTCGTGGTCGACGTGGTCGACGTGGTGGTCGTGGTGGTCGTGGTGGTGGGCTCGGGATCGTCGTTCGCCGCCCGCAGGCCCAGCAGCAGGCCGGCCACCACCGCGATCAGCACCACCAGCACGATGATGGCGATGATCCACCCCCGTCCGCCGCGGTCGGGCGGCTCCTCGCCGTAGACGACCTCCTCGGAACGGGAAGCGGCGGTGGCGCCCACCGGTGCCACGACACGGGTGGCGTCACCGGTGGCGGCGGCATCGGGGGCGGGCACCCACGCCTGGCCGGTGCCGGGTGCGCCGGTCAGGGGCGCCGTCCCCTGGGGCGGGGTCGAAGACGGTCGCCACGCCTCGGTGGCGCCCTCGTCGTCGGGACGCCAGGCGACCGTGCCCGCGTCCCCGTCGGGCCGCCACGCCTGGTCGCCGGAGTCGCTCATGGTGGGGCGCCGTCACCCGACGGTGGCGATGCCGCCGTCAACGGGGATGACGGCACCGGTGAGGTAGGACCCGGCCCGCGACGCGAGGAAGATGGCGGCGCCGGCCATGTCGTCGGGGCGGCCGATGCGCTTGAGCGGCGCGCTCTCGACGATGTCGTCCCCGAAGGTGTCGAGGGTGGCGGCCATCATCTTGGACTCGAAGGGACCCGGCGCCACCGCGTTCACCGTCACCTTGGGGGCGAGACGGCGGGCCAGGTGGCGGGTGAGCTGGTGCACGGCGGCCTTGCTGGCCGAGTACGAGTAGGTCTCCATGATCGGCACCTGGATGCCGTCGATGGAACCGATGTTGATCACGCGGGCGGGGTCGTCGTCGGTGGCGGCCGCTTCGAGGGCCGGCCGCAGGAAGCGGGTGAGGTGGAACACGGCCTTGACGTTCAGGTCGAGCACCCGGTCCCAGGCGGCGTCGTCGAAGTCGTCGAGTGGTGCGCCCCACGTGGCGCCGGCGTTGTTGACCAGCACGTGGAGCTGCGGTTCGGCCGCGGTGACCTCGTCGGCCAGGCGCCGGCACTCCGCCTCGGTGGACAGGTTGGCCGGCAGGGCCACGCACGTGCCGACCTTGGACAGTTCGGCCGCCACCTCTTCGCAGACCTCGGCCTTGCGGGAGGAGACGTAGACGCGTGCGCCCGCCTCCACGAAGCCACGGGCGATCATGAGCCCGATGCCCCGGCTTCCGCCGGTGACCAGCGCCGCCTTGCCCTCGACGGAGAAGAGGTCGGTCATGGGCGGCGACCGTACCCCACGCCGCCACGGCGCTGGCAGAGCGGGCACCAGGTCGTGCCCCTCCCATCGACCGTCGCCCGCACGAGCGTCGTGGCGCAGCGCGGGCAGGGCCGGCCGGACCGGCCGTAGCAGGTGAGGTGGTGTTGGTTGCGTCCCGTGCCGCCGTCGACGGTGCGGTAGTCGCGCAGCGTCGTCCCCCCGTTGGCCACGGCCGTGGCCAGGACCGACCGGATGGCGGAGTGGAGCGCGGTGGCCTGGGCGCGGGTCACCGTCCGGGTCCTCGGGTCGATCCCGGCCTCCCACAGGGCCTCGTCGGCGTAGATGTTGCCCACCCCGGCCACCACCCTCTGCGCCAGGAGCTGGGTCTTCACCCGGACCGAGCTGGCCCGCAGGTCGCGCCACAGCCGCTCGGCGGTGAAGTCGTCGGAGAGCGGCTCGGGTCCGAGGCGGTGGAGCGTGGGCAGCCCGACGTGGTCCCCTACGGGGACGACCGCCACCCGGCCGAAGCGGCGCACGTCGTGGAGCTCGAGGCGGGAACCGTCGTCGAGGTCCCACCAGGCCCGCACGAACCGGTCGATGTCGAGCGACCGGTCGCCCGGGCGCAGCACGCCGGTCATCCCGAGGTGGACGACCAGCTCCCGTTCGTCGTCGAGGCCGACGAGGAGGTACTTGCCCCGCCGGTCGACGGATGTGGCCGTGGCCCCCGGCACCTCGGCCGCGGGGGTGAACCTGGGGGACGGGAAGCTCCCGGCCCGCTCGACGCGGCGGCCGACCAGGCGGGGCTCGAGCTGCCGGCGGATGGTCTCCACCTCGGGCAACTCGGGCACGTCGCCGAACGCTACCGCCGAGGGTCAGTTCCCGAACGACAGCTTGTCGGCGGCCTTGTCGAAGGCCTTGCCCCCGGCCACGAGGACGCCGTCGACGGCATCGTCGACCTTCTTCTTGGCCTTGCGACCGGTCTTCCGCACCGTGTCCGCCGCCTTGTCCAGGGTGTCGTCGACGGCGTCCACGCTCTTCTCGACGCCGTCCACCGCGGCCTTCGCCGGGGGCACCCAGGTAGGGATGTCCGGACCGCGGTCCGGTCCGCCCGGGTCCACCTGGTCGTCGAGCCAGGAGCGGGCGGCGTCGGCGGCGGAATCGACGGCTTCGCGGGCGGCGTTGCGGGCGTCGTCCTGGACCGTGTCGGCGGCGCGGACGCCGCGCTCGACGAACCGGCGACGCTCGTCCCAGATCGCCCACGTCCACCAGGCGGTCCCGGTGAGGACCACCGCCCCCGCGGTGTAGGGGTGGGGGCGGGCGGCGAACGCACCGAGGGACAGGTCGAACCACGCCTTCTGCTGGTCGGCGACGTAGTTGCTGCCCCGCTCCCGGAAGGCCCAGAACGGGTTGCCCTGTTCGATCACGTTCTTCTCGTCGAGGACGAACGAGGCGATGGACGCCGCCAACGACAGGCGGGCTCCGGGAGGTCCGAGGACCCGGACGAGAAGCGTGGGCGACGCCTTCCCGGCGAGGAGGAGCTGGACCGGCGCCCTCGCTCCCAGGAGCGTCAGCAACGGCCCGCGCTGGCGCCACGCGAACTGGCCGGCGCCGAGGACCCACTCGGCCAGCCGTTCGAGGTCCTCGGCGTCGAGACAGACGACCAGTCCCGGGCGGAGGCGGAGCACCCCGCTCGGCACCGCGACGAAGGACCCGTCGGGTAGGCCGATGGCGACCTCGCCGTCGGCGCGGAGGAAGGCCACGGCCACCTCGCGCACGTCCAGGGCCATCCACTCGGCGCCGTCGAGGACGGCGGTCAGCTCCCGGCAGACCGGGTCGGTGGATGGAACGCCTTCGCACACCGCCGGCAGGCGACGGAGGGCGGCGATGAGGTCGTTCGCCGGTAGGCGGAGGCTCAGGCTGCGCTGGCGGGTGGTGGAGGCGAGCTCGAGGAGGCGTTCGGGGACGGCGCTGGCGGTGGGCACGGGAGCCCCTCCGGGTCGAGAGCGGAGAGAGGGGAAGCGCCGGGGAGCGGGAACAGGTCGAGCAGGCGGTGCCAGAGGGCGGACGGGGTGGTCGGCAGGAGGGCGATGTCGTCGACCGGCGGAGTGCCCTCGACCGCGGGGGAGGGCCCGATGGCCTGCCAGAGGCCCCGGCGCCCGCCGTCCACGACGACCATGGACCTGGGACCGCTCGTGATCCGCCACGACCGGCCCAGCCCGGTCACGAGGTCGAGCATCAGCTCCAGCTCCTCGGTGGTGACGCCGGGATCATCGGCCAGGGCGGCCGCCGCCCCCGGCCCGTCACCGGCCACCAACCGGGCGTGGAAGCGGTGCAGGGCGGCGGCGGGAAGCCGGCGCAGCGATCCGTGGTCGGCGGGGTCCGCGGTCGGGTCGAGCCCGACGAGATCGGCGAGCGTGGCGGCGAGGAGCGACCCCGGGACCGAGCGCACCGTCACGGTGTCGTCGTCGTGGGTCGTGGCCAGGGCGCCCCAGGGTCCGTCGCTCCACACGGTCGAGGCCACCATGGCGCCACCTGAGAACACCTCCACGACCACCTCGAGCGGGGCGGCGGTCATGGTCGCCACGATCTCGGCCACCCACGGCTCCAACCGCCCCTCGACGACGGCCCCGGCGGCGGCCAGGGCGCTCAGGTGGGCGATGGCGGCTGCCGGTGGGGGCGTGGGGTCCCCGGCCAACAGCACCACCGCCGCCCCCAGGGTGGCCCGGTCGACGTGGAGCGTCCGGGTGAGCCGGTCGGCGCCGGCTACCGGCTCGAGGCTGGGGACGGCGAGGCGGGGCACGACGGGGACATTACCGGACTCTCGTGTCCTTTCATAGAGTTTCGGCCACAGATGTCGGAGCCCGGATGGCCCCCAGCCAGCTGGCGTGCAGCCGGGCGTACACGCCCCCGGCCGCCAGCAGGGCGGTGTGGCTGCCCCGCTCCACCAGCCGGCCACCGTCGAACACGAGCACCAGGTCGGCCCGTTCGGCGGTGGAGAGGCGGTGGGCCACGCTCACCGTCGTACGTCCCTCGGCCAGACGGTCCAGGGCGGCGGCCACGGCCTGCTCGGTCTCGGGGTCGACCGCGCTCGTGGCCTCGTCGAGGACGAGGAGGCCGGGGTCGGCCAGCTCGGCCCGGGCCAGGGCCACGAGCTGGCGCTCGCCGACCGACAACGCCGTGCCCCGCTCGCCGACCCGGGTGTCGAGCCCGTCGCCCAGTCGCTGCACCCACCAGGTGAGGCCCAAGGCGTCGAAGGCGGCCTCGATGTCCGCATCCTCGGCGTCGAGCCGGCCGAACCGCACGTTCTCACGGACGGTGCTGTCGAACAGGAAGCCGTCCTGGGGAACCATCCGGACGGCCCGGAGGCGGCTGGCGGTGGCCACCCGGCGACCGTCGACGCCGTTGAGGCGGATCCTCCCGGCGGTGGGGTCGGCCAACCGGCACAGCAGCTTGGCGAAGGTGGTCTTGCCCGAACCGGTCTCGCCCACCACCGCCACCGAGGTGCCGGCGGGGATGGTCACGCTCACGTCGGAAAGGACGGGCGCACCCTGGCGGTACGAGAAGCTCACGCCTTCCACGTCCACGGCGACGGGTCCGGGCGCCAGGACGGTGCCGTCGGGGTCCTCGACCACGTCGACGGGTATCTCGAGCACCGAGAGCACCTTGCGCCACCCGGCGATCGCGGTCTGGGTCTGGTCGAGCACCTCGCCCAGCTCGGCGATGGGCGTCAGCATGAGGGTGACGAGGAACAGGAAGGCGATCAGCTCGCCGGCGGACAGGCCCCACCCAGGGCCGTACCAGGCACCGGTGGCCGCCACCCCGGCCAGGGCCACCGCGCCGAAGAGGTCGCCGAGGGGGAACATGATGGCGAAGTAGCGGGCCGCCTTCACCTCGGCGCGGTACTGGTGGTCGATCACGGTGCCGAGCCGGCGCCGTGCCCGGCCCTCGAGGCCGTAGGCCCGGATGACGCCGGCGCCACCGATGGTCTCGGAGAACTCCGAGAGCGTCTCGCCCACCCGCGTGCGGACGAGGTCGTACGCGCGGAGCTGGCGCTGCTGCAGGGCCCGGAGGGCGAAGACCAGGGGCACGAACACGAGCGTGGTGAGCAGCGCCAGCTGCCACGCGTACACGAACATGACGACCACCACGCCGAGCACCACCGAGCTGTTGACCACCCACGTGACCGCCCCCCACTCGGCGAAGCGGGCCAGCGTCTCGACGTCGCTGGTGACCCGGGACACCAGGACGCCCCGGCGGCTCTCGTCGTGGTCGGCGATCGACAGGGAGTGGATGTGGGCGAAGGCCCGCACCCGCAACCCGTAGAGGGTGTTCTCGGCGGCGAGCACGAGGCGCCGGTAGGTGGCCCGACTGACGGCGTAGAGGGCGAGGACGAGGACGAAGGTGGCGATGCACGCCGGGTACACGAAGCCGCCGTCGAAGCCGTCCTCGCCGAGCACGCCCCGGTCGAGGGCCTGCTGGATGAGGATGGGGGCCGCCAGCTTCCCGGCCGCGGTGGCCAACGCCATGACCACCGTGGCCACGAGACCGGCCCGCAGCTCCGGCGTCACCGCCAGCCCCCGCCGCAGGACTTCGATGGCGCCGGCGTCGGCCAACGGCACCGCCACCCCGAGCTCGTCGTCGATCGGACCGGCGGTCTCGGCGCGCTCGGGATGCTCGGTGGGCAGCTCGTGGGGGCGGTTCACCGGGCGACCGGTCCAAGCTCGGCGTCGACCCGGGCCTCGGCCTCGGGCTCGGGCTCGGCGTCGACCTCCGGTTCGGGGGTGCGCTCGTAGGCCCGCACCAGGGCCTCGTAGGCGGGCACGGTGGCCAGCAGCTCCGCATGGGTGCCCGACGCCGCCACCCGTCCCTGCTCCAGGTAGAGCACCCGGTCGGCCAGGGCGATCGTGGACACCCGGTGGGCCACGATCACCGTGGTCATCGCCAGCTCGTCGCGAAGCCCGGCCAGGATCTGCTGCTCGATGCGGGGATCGACGGCGGCGGTGGCGTCGTCCAGCAACAGGAGCCGGGGGCGGCGCAGTAGCGCCCGGGCCAGGGCGAGGCGTTGGCGTTGGCCGCCGGAGAGGCTGATGCCGCGCTCGCCGAGCACGGTGTCGGCGCCGTGGGGCAGGGCGGCCACGAAGCGGTCGGCCCGCGCCAGCCGCGTGGCCCGGGTCACCTGCTCGGGTTCGATCTCGGCTCCGAGGTTGAGGTTCGCGGTGACCGTGTCGGCGAAGAGGAACGACTCCTGGAAGACCATGGCCACCGCCGCTCGGAGCTCGGCGGGATCGGCGGTCCGCAGGTCCACGCCCCCGAGGGCCACCACGCCGTCGTCGGGATCGGCGAGCCGGGCGAGGAGGAGGCACAGCGTGCTCTTCCCGCTGCCGGTGGCGCCGGTCACCGCCACCACCTCGCCCGGGGCCACCGAGAAGGACAGCCCGTCGAGCACAGGCGCGCCGTCGTAACCGAAGCGCACGGCCCGCGCCTCGACCCCGAGCGGCCCGGGTGGCAGGGCGACGGTGGTGGCGGGATCGGGGACCGGTGCCGGCTCGGTCCGGAGCACCTCCTCGAGCCGGTCGACCGACACCACTGCCCGGGGCAGCTCCTCGAGCAGGTAGCCCAACACCCGCATGGGCAGGGTGAGCACTCCGAAGAGGGCCATCGCCTCCACGAGGGCGCCGGTGGAGACGGCGCCGGTGGAGACCCGCCACGATCCGAGCGCGACGAGGAGGATGACCCCGAGGTTGGGCAGAAGGTCGAACGCCGGCTCGAACGACGCCCGCAGGAAACCGACCTTCAGCCGCTCGCCCCGGAGGCGGTCGGCGGCGGTGGACAGCCGCCGGGTCTCGTGGGGGCCGAGGCCCAGCGTCTTCACGACGAGCGCGCCGTCGAAGCTCTCGTGGGCGACGGCGGCGACGTCGCCGAAGCGGGCCTGCACCCGCCCGGCCGGGCCCTCCACGCGGGTGGTGTAGAGCCGGTTGGCCACGGCCAGCAGGGGGAACAGGGTGAGCCCGACGAGGGTGAGCACCGGGTCGACGAAGCACAGCCTCACCAGGGCCACCAGCGCGATCACCACCGCGCTGAGGGAGAAGGGGACCGGGTTGATCGTGTCGGTGGCCGCCTCCACGTCGATGTCGGCGTGGGCCATGAGCTCGCCCGTTGGCCGGCTCTGGTGGAACGCGAGCGGCGCGGCCAGGTAGGTGTCGACCACCCGGTGGCGCCACGTGACCTTGGTCCGGAAGCTGGTCATCCCGCCGAAGAAGCGGCGGGCGACCACGCCGATGGCCCGCAGGAAGGCCACCACCAGGATGGCGATCACCGACCCGACGACCGCCGCACCGGTGGCCCCGTCCCGGAACGCGGGGATGACGAGGTGATCGGTGACCCGACCCAGCACGATGGTGGAGCCCACCGCCATGAGCGCGAAGAGGGTGGCCCCGGCGAGGGCCAACGAGAACGGGCCGGGGTGGGTGCGGACGGCGGCGACGATCAGTCGGACCCCGCGCCGCAGCACGCTGCCGCCGGGAGGGGTGGGCTCCACCGGCGGGGCAGCATCGTCGACCGGGGAGGAGGGGGCTGCGCTGATCACCGGTGGGCCACCCTAGGCAGCCCCCCGAACGGCCCCACCACCGGTTCCCCGAGCGGCTCCACCACCTACAGTCGCTGCCGTGGAGGGCGCCGTGGTCGCAGCCGTGGCCGCCGAAGCCCGCCGGCGGGGCCTCGCCCCGGGACCGGCCGCCGGCTTCGCCGCCGCCGTCCTGCGCCGTGAGCACCCGCCGGCCGGGGGGGCAGCCGCCGGGGCGACAGCCGGCGAGGAGGCGCTGGTCAGCGCCATGGTGGACGCGTTCGCCTTCGTCGACGGCCGCGGCGACGGTGAGATCGCCGCCCGCGTGCTGCCGGCCGATGCGGTGGCCCTCGATGGCGGGCGGGCTCCGGGCACGGTGGTGCAGCTGGCGTGTGAGGACCGTGACTTCATCGTGACGTCCCTGAGCGAGGAGCTCCGGCGCCTCGGCCAGCGTGTGACCCGGATGCTGAGGGTGTCGTTCGGGCGGGTGCGGGACGAGGACGGTCACCTCTCCGGTCTCGGCCCGGCCCGGGGCGCCACCGAGGGCGAGGGGTTCCTCGAGATCGAGCTCGAGCGCCGGCTCGAGCCGGATCGGGCGGGGGAGGTGGTCGCAGCCATGCGGGGCGTGCTGGCCGCGGTCTTCCGGGCCACCGACGACCACGACGCCATGCGGGCACTGGCCGCCGCCGCCGCCGACCGCACCCGTCGCCACGCCGCCGCCCTGTTCCCGGCCGACGAGGTGGCCGAGACGGCCGACCTGGTCGACTGGCTCCTCGACGGCCACAGCGTGCTGTTGGGCACCTGCCGCTTCCCGCTGGAGGTCGACGCGGGAGCGGGGGGCGCGACGGTGGTGGGAGCGGTCGACGAGGCCACCGCCCTCGGGGTGCTGCGAGATCCGGACAGCGCCCTCCGCCGGCCGCCGGAGGGTCCGCCGTCACGGTTGCTCGACGTCGCCGGTCTGGCTGAGGTCAGCACCGTGCACCGCCAGGTGCCGATGCAGCGCTTCGACCTGGCCCTCGTCGGCGACGATGGGCGCGTCGACGGCATCGGTCGGCTCGTGTGCGTGTTCTCCCGGAGGGCCGAGGCCTACCCCGTTCAGTCCATCCCGCTGCTGCGCTGGAAGCTCGCCCGCCTGCTCGAGCTCGAGGACGCGGTCGTCGGTAGCTACGACGAGCAGATGGTGACGTCGCTCTTCCAGGCGCTGCCCAAGGGTGACCTCTTCTGTGGCGACGTGCTCGATCTGCACCGCACGGTGCAAGGCCTGCTGGCCGAGGATCGGGACCACCGGGTGCGCGTGCTCATGCGCGACGACCCGGGGGCCCGTTCGGTGTCGGTGCTGATCACCATGCCGAGCGAGCTGTACACCCGGGCGCTGCGCCAGCGCCTGGAAGGCTTCCTCCTGGCCCAGCTCGACGGCGAGCGGGTCGACGTCGACCTCTCGATGGGTGGGTCCACCGACACCGTGGCCCGCTTCCTCGTGCACCTCGCGCCGGGCCGGGAGCCACCGTCGGGGCTCGACGCCGTCGCCCGGGAGGTCCAGCTGCTGTGCCGCACCTGGGAGCAGCGGCTCCAGGCGGCCCTCTCTCCGGTCGCGGGCGACCGGGCGTCACGTCTGGCGGCCACATGGGCCGACCGCTTCCCGGCGTCGTACCGCGACACCGTCGACCCGGCGGAGGCGGCCGTGGACGTGCTCGAGCTCGAGGCCGCCGGTCGAGGCGCCGACGACGGCCAGGGCCCGGTGCGGATCCGCTTCGAACCGCTCGGCGACGGTGCCGGTCGGGCCCGGCTCGGCGTGCTGAGCGTGGCGACCCCGGTGGACCTCAGCCAGCTCCTGCCCATCCTCGAGAGCCTCGGGCTCTGGACCGTCGACGAGCTCCACTGGGAGGTCGGCGAGGTCCACGTGCACCGGGTGACCGTGCGCAAGCGCGCCGGCCGACCCCTCGACGTGGAGGAGGACGGGCCCCGCTTGGCCGACGCCGTCCTCGCCCTCTGGCACGGCCGGGCCGATGTCGACTCGCTGAACCGCCTCGTGCTCGAAGCCGACCTGACCTGGTCGGAGGTGGTGGTGCTCCGCGCCTACCGCCGCTACCGGCGCCAGGTCGACCCCCGCTACACCGACGACTACGTCAACGACGTCCTCGTCGCCAACCCCGGCGTCGCCGGTGCCGTGCTCGACCTGTTCCGCGCCCGCTTCGATCCGGCCGGTGCCGATGCCGTGGCGGTGAGCTCCATGGAGGCGGCTCTGGGCGAGGCCTGCGACCGTGTGGAGCACCTCGACCACGACCGGATCCTGCGCGGCCTGTCCGGCACGGTGTCCGCCACCCTGCGGACCAACCACCTCCTGCGCCCGGACGGCCCCCTGGCCCTCAAGCTCGACCCGGCGGCGGTCCCCGACCTGGCCGCGCCGGTGCCGTACCGGGAGATCTACGTGCACGGCCCGACGGTGGAGGGCGTCCACCTGCGTGCCGGCCCCGTCGCCCGTGGTGGGCTCCGCTGGAGCGACCGGCCGGAGGACTACCGGGCCGAGGTGCTCGGGCTCCTGCGCACCCAGGTGCTCAAGAACGCCCTGATCGTCCCCACCGGCGCGAAGGGGGGGTTCGTGGTCAAGGGCCCCGTCCCGCCGGATCCCGCCGGTCGGGCGGCGGCGGCACAGGCGGCGTACGAGGCCTTCGTCACCGGCCTGCTCGACGTCACCGACGACGTTCGGGGCGGCCAGGTGGTGCCGGTCCCCGGACGCTGGGACGGCGACGACCCGTACCTGGTGGTGGCGGCGGACAAGGGCACCGCCCCGTTCAGCGACGTGGCCAACCGCCTCGCCACCGACCGCGGCTTCTGGCTGGGGGACGCCTTCGCCTCGGGAGGTTCGGTCGGCTACGACCACAAGGGCCTGGGCATCACCGCCCGCGGCGCGTGGGTGGCGGTCGCCCACCACTTCCGGGAGCTCGACCTCGATGTCGCCACCGATGACTTCACCGTCGCCGGCGTGGGGGACATGTCCGGCGACGTCTTCGGCAACGCCATGCTCCTCTCGGACCACATCCGCCTGGTGGCGGCGTTCGACCACCGCGACATCTTCCTCGACCCCGACCCGGATCCGGCGGCGTGCCTCGCCGAGCGCCGCCGCCTGTTCGAACGACCCGGGTCCACCTGGCAGGACTACGACCCCGAGCAGCTGAGCGCCGGCGGGGGCGTGCACCCACGCTCGCTGAAGCGGGTCGAGCTGAGCCGCCAGGTGCGCGACGCGCTGCGGGTGGCTGACGAGCACCTCACGCCGGCCGAGCTCGTGCAGGCCATCCTGCGGGCGCCGGTCGACCTCCTCTACCTCGGCGGTGTCGGCACGTTCGTGCGCGCGTCCTCGGAGCCCGACGCCCTGCTCGACGACCGGGTCAACAGCGAGGTGCGGCTCCCCGCCAGTGAGCTGAGGGCCCGGGTGGTGGGGGAAGGCGCCAACCTCGGCCTCACCCAGCGGGCCCGCATCGAGTTCGCGCGGCGGGGCGGCCGCATCAACATCGATGCCATCGACAACTCCGCCGGCGTGGACATCTCCGACCGCGAGGTGAACCTCAAGATCCTGCTCGGCCTCGCCCTCGACGCCGGCGAGATCGACGGTCGGGAGCGGGCCGAGCTCCTGGCCGGTGTGGTCGACGAGGTGGTCGGTGCCGTGCTCGACGACAGCGCCGACCAGAGCGAGGCCCTCACCCGGGCCGCTCGTGCCTCGGAGGCCGACCTCGACGGCTTCGAGGCCGCGGCCGGGGTGCTGGTGGCGGCCGGCGTCGTCGATCCGAGCGCGGAGGCCCTGCCCGACACACAGGACTACGCCGGCCGACGACGCGCCGGCGCCGGCCTCACCCGTCCCGAGCTGGCCGTCCTGCTGGCAGGGTCCAAGCGGCTGGTCAAGGCCGCCGTCCTCCGGTCCGGCCTGCCCGATGAGCCCGCGGCGCGCGCCGCCGTGGTCGGGTACTTCCCGGCATCGTTGGCGACCCGCTTCGACCACCACCTGGACCGGCACCGCCTGCGCCGCGAGCTGGTGACGTCGGAGATCGCCAACGACCTGATCGACCACCTGGGCCCCGCCTTCGTGCTCCGCCTGGCACAGGAGGTCGGCGCCGGTCCGGACGACGTGGCCGCCGCCTACTGGGTGGCGCGCGGGGTGGTGGACGCACCGACCTGGTGGGCGCGGCTGGGCGATCACGGCGGCCCACCGCCGGCGGCGGTCGACTCCCCGGTCGAGCGGGCCGATCCCGGCGCGCTGCTGGTCGGACTGCTGGAATCCCTCACCCGGACCGAGCTGTTCCACCGCCAGCGGCTGATCGCCGCCGGGCAGCGCCACGACCTGGCCGTCCGCATCGCCGAGGACCGTCCGGTGCTCGTCGAGCTGCACGCCGCGCTCGGAGAGCTCGACCGCCCGGCACCGGCGCGGGCCCGGGCCCGGTCGGTCGAGCGGTTGGTGGCCGGCGGCCTGGATCCGGCCGTGGCCCCCGCGGTGGCCGTGCTGGCCGAGCTCGACATCACCCCTGACGTGGCCACCCTCAGCCGGTCCGTGGACCGCCCGCCTCGAACGGTCACCCCCGCCTTCCTCGAGCTGTCCGAGCAGCTGGGGATCGACCGCCTCCTCGAACGGACCCGGGCGGTCGTGCCCGTCGACGGCTGGGCGTGGGCGGCTCGCCAGGGCCTGGTCGACGACCTCGTCGGCCTGCGCCGGGAGGCCAGCCGTCGCGCCCTGGTGGCCGGCGGTGCCGACGGAGCGGTGGCCGCTGATCAGTGGCTGGCGGCGCGCGCCGGGCCGGTGGCCGAGGCCGGGGCGTTCCGACGTCGCCTCGACGCCGAGCCCGGCGCTGGCTTGGACGCCTTGGCCGTGGCCGTGCGGGCCGTGCGGCGGGCCGTGCTGTGACCACTTCCGCCGCGGAGCAGGCCGTACGGTCTCGGGGCATGAGGATCCTGGGCGTGATCGCCGTGGCCGGCCTGCTCTTCGCCGCGGCGTGCGGGTCCGACGACGGCGTCAGCACGGCCGGGTCGAGCACGTTGGCCACGACCGTGCCGGAGGGCACGACCGAGGGGACCTCGGCCTCGTCCGGCACCTCCGGCTCGTCCGTCACCTCCGGCTCCTCCGGATCGTCGACGTCGACCGGGACCTCGACCACCGGTGGGGCGACGACGCCGGGCACGGCCGACCCGATGGCGGGGGCCTCGCTCGATCCCCGGTCCGGAGCAGCCGCGGGCGACGCGGTCGCCCTGCTCACCGGCGTGCGCGCCGCCCGCAACGCCGGGTTCGACCGGGTGGTCTTCGAGTTCGCCGGGTCGAACCGGCCGAAGTGGTCGGTGCGCTACGTCGACGGTCCGTTCACCGCCGATGGGTCCGGGGAACCCGTGGCCGTCGCCGGCGACGCCTTCCTCGAGGTGCGGATGGAGGGCGGCAGCGGCGTCGATCTCGACACCGGCGAGGTGACCTACGACGGCCCTGCCCGGGTTGCCGGCGCCGGCACGGTGCGGGTCACCGAGGTGGTCCGCACCGGCGACTTCGAGGCGGTGATGACCTGGGTGATCGGCAGCAACCGGGGCGTCCCCTTCCGGGTCACGGTGCTGACCGGCCCGTCCCGGCTGGTGGTCGACCTCGCTTAGGACTTGAGCGGATAGGTCACGTCTAGTCGCTGGAAGTCGTGCGGCTTCGCCGCAACAAGCGGCCGTGCCTGTCTGGTCGCCTCGCCTATCGGCTCGGCTACTTCGCAGGAGTGATGGCGGCGAAGCTGCCGGGGGGGCAGAGCCGGCACAGATCAGGCGAGGCCGGCGGCCCGCAACATCGAGGGCGGCACGCCGTGGTCCCCCCGGGCCAGCATGGCGGCCCGCTCCACGTTCACCCCGTCCCACTCCCGCCCCGGCCATCGGTCCCACGGCCCCGGCGCCAAGCCGCCCGGGTCGCCATCGGCATCCACGCAGGCCCGGAGGTAGCCCTGCAGATCCTCCACCTGCGGGCGCCCACCGATCAGACCGTGGCCGGGGACGATCGTTCCGGCCACGTCGGCCAGCTCGTCGAGGGCATCGGCCCAGCCGGCCGGGTCGCCATCGAAGGCCAGGGGGGTGACGCCGAAGGTGGCCATCGCCCCGGCGAAGAGGACGTCGGCCTCGGGCACGAGGAGGACGAGGTTCGTGGCCGACTGGCCGGCCACGGGCACCCCGAAGATGGCCGGGGTGAGCTGGGCCGGTTCGTCGACGACGTGGCTGACCGGGCGGGTCACCATCTCGTCGTCGAACTCGCCGGCCAGGTCGGGGAACAGCCGGCGGTAGACGGCCGGGTTCGGGGGCTGATCGAGGTGCGCGCTCGTCGCCGGTGAGCCCATCACTGCGGCCATGGCGAACCGCCGAGTGCCGCCGACGTACTCGATGTGGTCGCCGGTCAGCGCGATGCGCCGCACCGGGAACCCCAGCGCGTCGACGGCCTCGCCGAACGGCTCGAACTGGGAGGGAGCGCACAACGTGTCGACCACGGTGATGCCGTCGACGTCGATCACGACGCCGGCGTTCGGCCGGCCCCACCCCGGATCCGGCTGGACCCACGCGTAGACCCCCTGGGCCAAGGGCTCCAGCTGCGCCTCCCGCCGGCCCCCCACGGGGCCGAAGGTACCCTTCCCGGATGCCCGACGTCCCCTCCCCGGTCGAGCGGTGACCTCCGCCGACCGTTGGCGGATCGGGCCCGGCGTCCGGCCCGACCTCACCGCCATCGACCCTGGCGACACCGAAGGCGCCCCCGGCGACCGGTCGGCCACCGAGGAGGAGGCGACGGCGCTGGCCGAGCGCCTCGCCGACCTGCAGGGACGGCTTTGGGCCGAGGCGAAGCGGTCGTTGCTCGTGGTCCTGCAGGCCATGGACGCCGGCGGGAAGGACGGCACCGTCAAGCGGGTGTTCCGGGCCATGAACCCGATGGGCATCGAGGCCACCGCGTTCAAGGCCCCGAACGACGCCGAGCTGGCCCACGACTTCCTCTGGCGCATCCACGGGGCCCTCCCCGAGCGGGGCAAGGTGGGGATCTTCAACCGCTCGCACTACGAGGACGTGCTCGTGGTGCGGGTCGCCGAGCTGGTGCCCGAAGCGGTGTGGAGGCCGCGCTACGACGCCATCCGTTGCTTCGAGGAGATGCTCACCAGCGAGGGGACGAACGTGGTGAAGCTCTTCCTCCACATCTCCAGGGAGGAGCAGGCCGAGCGCTTCCGGGCCCGTCTGGGCGATCCGGCGAAGAACTGGAAGTTCAACGCCGGCGACCTCGAGGTGCGGGCCCGCTGGGACGACTACCGCGAGGCATACGCCGACGCCATGGAGGAGACCAGCACGGCAAGGGCCCCGTGGTACGTCGTGCCCGCCGACCGCAAGTGGTACCGAGACTGGGCCGTCAGCCGGATCCTGGTCGACGCGCTCGAGGCCATGGACCCCCGCTACCCGCCACCCGCCGAGGGCCTCGAGGACATCGTCATCCGCTGAGGACGCCGATCACCGCCGACGCCCGGAGAGCTCCGTCGACGGTGAGCCAGATGCCGATGTCGCCGTCGCCGTCGCCGTCGCGGAGCGGCCAGGACACGAGGTCGACCGCGTCCGCCGGCCCGATGCCGTCGCGGTACTCCAGCTCGGCGCGGACGGGCACCACCGCCAAGCGGTCGAGCTCATCCTCGACCGCCTCCCAGGTGGCGGCGTTGTTGACGTGGCCGAAGCGGTCGAAGTCGGTGCTGCGCAGAGGCCACGGCCGACGTTGACCGCCATCCGGCGGCGGGTCGTGGCGGAGGCGGGCGCTCACCTCCCGCCCGCCGGCGGCTTCGCCGTACGCGGCCACGAACCCGGGGTCGAGCCTGGTCGGCCGGCCGGTGCGGGCGTCGACCTGCACCCAGAGGGCAGCGACCTCGATGCGACCACCGGCGGTCCCCACCACCGAGGTGCGTCGCTCGGCCCACCGGCTGCCGAGCCCGCCGCAGAACGTCGTCAGCTCCACCTGCTCGCCCACCGTCACCGGCGACCGGACCTCGATCTCCGTGCGGCGCACCACCCAGGCCGCCGCCGGGTCGTGGCCGGCGTCTCGCGTGTCGTCGTTGGCGACGTCCTGGAGGTAGCGGGCCACGGAGTCGAGGCGCAGCCGGCCGCGGACGTCGGCGTCGCCCCACCGCACCCGCCGGGAGGCAGAGAAGCGTCGGCCGCGGTCGGGCACCGGAACGAGCGCGCTCATGTCCCGGGGCGACCTACCAGGAGCCGCCGCCTCCACCGCCCACGCCGCCCCCGCTGAAGCCACCGCCGCCGAAGCCGCTGCCGCCGGTTGACGCCGGCGTCGAGGAGATGGTGCCGGCGGTGTTGGTGGTGAAGGTGTCCATCGCCCCCGAGAACGTGACGTAGTTGAACGCGTAGGAGCTGACGTACCAGTTGGTCTGGGGGAGCTCACCGTCGATGCCGGCAAAGGTGCGGGCCCACTTGTCGACCGCCCCGAACACCACCGCGTAGGGGAGGTACTCCGAGAACAGGTGCTGGCGCTCGGCGAAGGCGGCGCGGTCCTTCTCGGATTCGTCGATGAAGGTCTTGAAGCCGCGGATGCGCCGCACGGTGGCGTACCCCTTGGGGGTGCGGGCGGGGAAGGCCTTGTTGGCGAACACCAGGAGCAGGCCGAGCAGGATCACGGGCAGACCCAACAGCCCGTAGCTCGTGAAGATGGCGAGCCCAAGGGTGAGAGCGATGCCGGTCACGATCACCAGCACCGCCAGGCAGCCGGCCTTGGTGCGGACCTGGTCGGGGCGGTGGCGGTACCAGCCGTTGGCCATCATGTCGTCGTAGAGCTGCTCCTCCACCTCCTTCAGGTGCTTGGCGAAGTGGTCCTTCAGCTCGGACAGCTTCACCGAGGGTCCGCTGGCAAAGAGGGCGGTGAGCAGGGTGTTCTCGTACTCCTTCAGGCCGGTGCCGGGCTTGAGCGACTCGAGCTGCCAGTCGGCCGAACCGAACCACCCCTCCTTGGGGATCTCGGTGATGCGCAGGTACCCGCGCACGGCCAGGTCGACGATGGTGGCGGTGACGTCGAGGGTGTTGGCCTGCTCGTCGATCAGGGTGCCCACCTGGCCGGGTCGCAGGTCGTCTGGGGGGACGAACTCCACCGGGACGGGATCGTGGTCCCGAAGCGGCACGGGTTCGCCGGTCTCGTCGGCGTTGCCGAAGACCACGTCGGTGGCCGACCCCGCGTAGCGGCGGTCCCGGCCCACCCGGGTTACCAGGAAGGCGAAGCCGCCCACGGCGGCCGCGGTCAGCACCCCGGCCGGGATGACGGTGTTGGGCCGGACGGCGAACGCGGTGGCCAGCGTCGGGCGCTGCTCGAGGATCGGGCGCGGTGGGGGCGACACCACGCCGACCGGGAAGCCCACCACCACGGTGAGGCCCTCATTGGAGCCCAGCTCCGAGTGGGTGAAGCGGGCCATCCCCTCGCCCTTGCTGGACTGCGCGCACGCCAGCCTGGACTGCACCGGGCCGGCGAAGCAGGCCACCCGCTGAACGGCCCCGGGGGTCTGCACGGCGGCGCTGACCTTGTCGATCGGCACCGGCCAGCCGTTGCCGGTGATGTTGAGGTACAGCTCGTCGTGGTCGGCGAAGTGGTTGAGGGCGCCCTTCAACCGGTAGACGATCCGGTAGCGGTGGGCGCCGGTGATGGTGCGGTCGGGGTCCCCGATCTTGAGCACCACCGAGTTGCCCTCCGTGCTGTCGGAGTACTCGGCCGGCGTGCCTGGGTCGGCCGACACCTCGACGACGTCGAGCGGGGTGACCCGGTCATACCCCTTCTTGACCTCGTCGTAGGCGAAGCGGACGGGGATCTCCCGCAGGATGCCGTGGCGAGGGGTCGAGCCGAAGTCGTAGGTGATGGCCTCGGTGATCGTGACGGTGCCGTCGCGAGCGATCTCCACGTCGGACACGTAGTCGGTGATCCGCTCCCCGAAGGACTGCCGCTGCGCCGCACCGGCGCCGGCCCCGGCGCCCAGTGAGGCCACCGCGGCCCCCACGGTCAGGGCGAGCACGACTGACCACCGCACCCGCGCCCACCGTCGATCCATCGGAACGAAGGGTAGACGAGCCCGAACTACGCCCCCTGGACGACCCCTTCGAGAGCCTCGTCGATGGCCGCCATGGCGTCGTCGCCCAGCGCCACACCCGAGGCGGCGGCGTTGTCGTCGACCTGGGAGGGACGGCTGGCGCCGACGATGGCCGACGCCACGTTGTCGTGGCGGAGCACCCACGCCAGGGCCAGCTGGGCCATGGTGAGACCGGCGTCGTCGGCGATCGACCGCAGGCCCTGGACGGCCTCCAGGATGGCGTCGTCGCGCCAGGCCTCCATCATCCCGCCCATCTCGGGGCTGGCCGCCCGCGAGTCGTCGGGCGGCGGGCTTCCCGGCGTGTACTTCCCGGTGAGCACCCCCTGGGCCAGCGGCGACCACACGATCTGGCTGATGCCGTTGGTCGCGCACAGGGGCATGACCTCGGCCTCGGGGCGCCGGTAGAGGGCCGAGTACTGGGGCTGGCTGGAGACGAACGGCTCGAACCCCTTGGCGGCCACGAGGTCGATGCTCTCCTGGACGTGGCGCGGGCCCCACTCGCTGAAGCCCAGGTACCGGGCCTTGCCCTGGCGCACGACCTCGGTGAGCGCCTCCATGGTCTCCTCCAGCGGCGTCTCCCGGTCGTAGCGGTGGCACTGGTAGAGGTCGATGTGGTCGACGCCGAGGCGCCGCAGGGAGTCGTCGACCTGCTTGCGGATCTGCGCCGCCGTCAGCCCGTAGTCGGTGTCGGACATCGGGAAGTACACCTTCGTGGCCAGCACGTAGGAGTCGCGGTCGTGGTCGGCCAGGATGCGTCCGAGCACCTCCTCGGCCGCCCCCCGCCCGTACACGTTGGCGGTGTCGAAGAAGTTGATGCCGACGTCGAAGGCCCGCTTCACGCACGCCTCGGCGGCGTCGGCCTCCACGCCGACGCCGTAGGTCAGCCAGGAGCCGAGGCTGTTCTCGGACACGGTCAGGTCGCTGTTGCCGAGCGCTCGGTATTCCACGTCAGGCGTCCCCGGCGTCGCGCTCGAGGTGGAGCGACGCCGAGTTCATGCAGTAGCGCTCACCGGTGGGCTTGGGCCCGTCGGGGAAGAGGTGGCCGAGGTGGGCGCCGCAGGTGGCGCAGCGGACCTCGGTGCGGACCATGAAGTGCGCCCGGTCCTCCACCAGGGTGACCTTGGCGGGATCGACGGCCTCCCAGAAGCTGGGCCAGCCCGTGCCGGAGTCGAACTTGGCGTCCGAGCGGAACAGGGGCTCGTCGCAGACGACGCAGTGGTAGGTGCCGGGGTCCTTGGCGTCCCAGGTCTCGCCGGTGAAGGCCGGTTCGGTGCCGGCCCGTTGGGTGACCTCGTACTGGAGGGGCGTGAGCCGCTGGCGCAACTCCTCGTCGGTGGGGATCTTCGCTTCGCTCATCGGGGGTCACCGTATGGCACGTCCCATTGGGCGTGCACCTCCGGCGCTCGTGTGGCGCTCGCGGCGCCGCCTTACCCTGGGCAGATGGCCGAGTACGTCCCACCGCTCCGCGACATCCGGTTCCTGCTGGCCCACGTCGTGGGCCTCGACGAGCTGGCCAAGCTCGAGGGGTTCGGCCACGCCGACGCCGAGTCGGTGTTCGGCGTCCTGGAGGAGTTCGGGCGCCTCATGAGCGAGGTGTGGTCGCCCACCAACCCGGTGGGTGACTCGGTCGGGTCCAGCCTGGTCGACGGCCAGGTGCGCACACCGCCGGGGTTCGCCGAGGCCTATGCCCGCTACGTGGAGGCGGGCTGGCCGGCGGTGCCGTTCGATCCCGCCTACGACGGCGGCGGCTTCCCGTGGCTGGTGGGCATCGTCCTCCAGGAGATGCTCAACAGCGCCAACATGGCCCTGGCCATGGCTCCCCTGCTTACCCAGGGGGCCATCGACGCCCTCCTCCACCACGGCACCGAGGAGCAGCGGGAGCGCTACCTGAAGAAGATGGTGACGGGGGAGTGGACCGGCACCATGAACCTCACCGAGGCCGACGCCGGCTCCGACGTCGGCGCGCTGCGGACCCGCGCCGTCCGCCAGGACGACGGCACGTACCGCATCTCGGGCCAGAAGGTCTTCATCACCTTCGGCGACCACGACCTGGCCGACAACATCGTGCACCTGGTGCTGGCCCGCACCCCGGACGCGCCGCCCGGCACCAAGGGCATCTCTTGCTTCGTGGTGCCGAAGTTCCTGGTCGGCGACGACGGCGCCCTCGGTGAGCGCAACGACGTGGTGGTGCTGTCCATCGAGCACAAGATGGGGGTCAAGGCCAGCCCCACGTGCGTGATCGAGTACGGCGGCCGTTCCGACGGCGCCGTCGGCTTCCTCGTCGGCGAGGAGCGCACCGGGATGCGGACCATGTTCACGATGATGAACAACGCCCGCCTCGGTGTGGGCGTGGAGGGCCTAGGCCTGGCTGAGCGGTCCTACCAGCGCGCCGTCGACTTCGCCGCCGAACGCACCCAGGGTCGCGCCCCGGGGGCTCCGGCCGGCCGGTCGTCACCCATCGTCGACCACCCCGACGTGCGGCGCATGCTGCTGACCATGAGGGCGGCCACCGAGGCCATGCGGGCCCTCTGCTACTACCAGGCATCCCTGATCGACCTGGCCGCCCACCAGCCCGACGAGGCCGCCCGCACCGAGGCGGGCGAGCGAGCCGGACTGCTGACGCCGCTGGTGAAGAGCTGGTGCACGGACCTCGCCGAGACGGTGACGTCGATCGGCATCCAGGTGCACGGGGGCATGGGCTACATCTCCGAGACCGGCGCCGACCAGTACTACCGGGACGCCAAGATCACCCAGATCTACGAGGGCACGAACGGCATCCAGGCCTTGGACCTGGTCGGGCGGAAGGTGCCGATGCGCGGCGGTGGCGTGGTCGGCGACCTCGTGGCCGGGATGCGCGAAACCGTCGAGGAGCTGGCCGGGGGCGGCGACGCCATGGCCCCGCTTCACCGCGAGCTGGGTGTGGCCGTGGACGCGGTGGAGGAGGCGTCCGCTTGGCTGGCCGAGCACGGGTTGGTCGACCCGGTCGACGCGCTGGCGGTGGCGACGCCCTACCAGCGCCTGCTCGCCACCACCGTGGCGGGGTGGCTCATGGCCCGCTCCGCTCTCGCCGCGGCGCGCCTGCTGGCCGCGGCCGGCGGGACCGAGCCGCCGGACCGCGAGCTCGACCGCGACTTCCTCAAGGCCAAGATCGTCACCGCCCGGTTCTTCGCCGACCACCTGCTGCCCGAGGTACGCGGCCTCCTGCCGGTGGTCACCGCTGGTGGCGCCGACGTGATGGCCCTCAGCCCCGCGCAGCTCCGCCGCTGACGCTCCCCCCGTGCGCAGCGAGCACGGCATCGGTGAGCGCCGGCCACGCCTGCACCGCCCACGGACCGAAGGCGAGATCGGTGAGGACGACGCAGGCCAGCCCCGCGGCGGGATCGACCCAGAGGAACGTGCCGCTGCGACCGAAGTGCCCGAACGTGGCCGGGGAGCTGGCGGCACCGGTCCAGTGGGGCGCCTTGGTGCCCCGCACCTCGAAGCCGAGGCCCCAGTCGTTGGGCCGCTGGCGCCCGTAGCCGGGGAGCACGCCGTCGAGCCCCGGGAAGGCCACCCGCGTGGCCTCGTCGAGCGTGGTCGGGGCCAGGACCCGGGGCGCCAGGAGCTCACCGGCGAGCCGGGCCAGGTCAGCGGCGGTGGACGTGGCGCCCCAGGCGGGCGAACCGTCGAGGGTGGTGCCATCCATCCCCAGCGGTTCCAGGACCGCCTCGGCCAGGTAGGTCGAGAAGGCGATGCCGGTGGCGGCGACGACCGCCTCGGCCACGACGTCGAAGCCGGCGTTGCTGTAGATGCGACGGACGCCCGGCGGGGCCAGCACACCGCCATCGGGGCCGAGCCCGGAGGCGTGGGCGAGGAGGTGGGCCACGGTGGCGCCGGTCGGCCCGGCCGGGGAGTCGAGGGCGAGGGACTCCTCCTCGACGGCCACGAGGACCGCCACCGCCGTCAGCAGCTTGGTGACCGACGCCAGCGCGAACCGGAGTTCGAGGTCGCCGACGCTCTCCCGGGGCGAGACGCCGTCGTCGCCTCGGCCCAGGACGACGACGGCGGCGTGCTCCGCCGGCCAGCGCCCGACCTGGTCGCGGACCGAGGGGCCCGGACCGTTCAGAC